>Ga0325411_1003492_pt1 | contig 17738 bp, 11 predicted proteins | sample PopdelMetagenome_13_FD_206181 | JGI IMG/M metagenome (GOLD analysis project Ga0325411, IMG submission 206181) | Populus deltoides microbial communities from Bellville, Georgia, United States - Xylem-PdIQD-R4 | ecosystem: Host-associated > Plants > Phyllosphere > Stem > Wood/Secondary xylem...
ATATTTTGAATTCAATTTCTAAATTCTAAACCAAATTTGAAATAATAACTCAAATATATTCTTAATGAATTTAAAAATTCAATATATTTAATTATGATATTTTAAATAAAATAATTTAGAAAAAAAAAACCAAAAATTAAATTAAAAGAAAAACCAAATAGGCCAGGCCATGGGCACGAGCCTGGCTTGAATTAAAAAGCCTAGGCCGCGCACATTGGCTTTTTTTTAATTTTGGCCTTATGATCTCCCAACTCAAAACACCCTTCAAACAATTCAAAAACACAAAATCAAACCTTAAAAAAATCTCTCTCAAATCGATCTACTTTTACAAACAACAAGAAGGCCTAAAACCACCACCATCAAACTCCTTTTGTCGAATGAAAACCGACAACTTTCTCTCTCCTCTCCATTTTCATACTAGTTTCTCTCTACTCTCTCTAACCCGTAGACTAAAAAGTAAACAAAATGAACTTGTATACCAAAATAAAAATTGTCACGAATTTGGAATTAGCCATATATTTTCTTCGTGTTTCACATTTTAGTCTTTTATCTTTTAATTTGCTATTTTAAATTTTTAATCATAATTTCAAGCCTAATTTCATCTTCTTAGGCTGTAGAAGGGTCTAATTGCTAGAGAAAAAAAAGTTTGAAACTAAAAAAAAAAAACTAGAGGCGCTTCATTGTTCATATGCAGTGTAGCTAAATAAGAAAGGCGAAGTATTTTAGATGTGTAAGATAATGGCAATAGTATATCATCTGAGTAATTGAATCCTTCCCTTCCTCCTAGAGCATCATATGCTCCTCTCCACTTGTGGCACTATTACTGCTACCAGTCAGTTTATTTGGTAAAGTCTTCACTTTCAGTCCAAAGGGCTGAAAGCTAATCATGCTCACTACAAGAGAGGAATGGGATCACAAGGGAGGGGAGGACACCCCTTTATGCATGCAAAAGATATAGAAAAGAAAACTAGGGCTTGAAATCTAACTCTACTTTCTGTAAAAAGCCACTTCCACACTTTCCTAACCCCAGCAGGACTGTGTAAGGCTGCCACAGAGGCACATATATAGCACCAAAAAATATGTGGGTGCACGTGTGAAAAGCAACATTTAAGACAAAAAAAAGGAGTCTTGAACATATCTGAGGTTACTGCCTAGCAGCACATGTTAGAAGCCAATAAGAGAAGCATTCACCAGCAGGGAAAAGGAGAAAAAATGGGGCAAACGCATCTTCAGATGATAGATAGTTTTTGGTTGTCTAGCATTTAATGAGCAAAAGAAGAGTTGACAGAAGAAAAATGTCCACACTACAATGAGAATCTCAACATAACATTCCAATGAACAGACCAAGAGGGCACTTTACCTTGTAAAAACAGCTGGTTCCAAATGGGCAATTCCCATTCCCAAAGTCGAAGTGTTTACAATCTATTGACCTATAAAACTCAAAGTAATCAAATTATTATTCAACAAATTAAAAAAAATCTCGAGTTTTTTTGGTTATCTACCTGGTTTTTTGTCACCAGTACAATTTATATACATGAAACTAATAGCCTACATCATATCACAAAATAGCCAACCAATCTTCTCTGAGAATATGCAAGATGTTTCTGTTTTCCTTTTTTGCCATATCAAGAAAAATGACAGTTATGTCTTAAAACATTTCCAATATCAGAACATAAATTTCACAAATTCTTACAGAGTTATCCAAAAATATAACGATGATCCAGGAATTGGGTAGAAGGTAAAGAAGCAGTACACCTATGACAAGAAAATCACCTGAGTTTTGCCTTGTAGGTATCAACAATTTCCTGTTTTTCCTCTTTAGAGGAATACCAAATAACGCTTGGAATGACAAAGTATGAAAGCTTGCGACATATTGGGCAAGCCCTCAATGAAGTATTGACATCCATTCCAGAGGTTGGGGAACTACTACGCCAGTTCCTAATACATGATATGCAGAATGGATGATCGCATTCTGATAGCAGGCCAAACTTTCGTTCAGCTGCCGTGGGCTTTGAAAGTACACGATCCAGGCATACACTGCATTCTATTTCTTGACTATATTTTAACAAATCAAGGTTCTTTTGCTTCTTCTCGCATGCTTTCAAATGTTCGTCTCTTTCTTCAGGTCTGAAAGGGTGTAAGCAATGCTTTCCACAATAGGCACACAAGTCACCGTGAATATGGGGGCATTTATCTCCACGAGGACAACTACCAGCAGCAGCAAATGAACAGATAGATCGGTCAGCTGGTTTAACATTCCTAGGCTCTAAAACCTCTCCATCTTCTAAGAAGTCATGTTGTGCAGACTCCAAATCCCATTCTGGTGCAGTGGGAGCAATAAAGGGTCTACTTGAAAGCTCTGGAGGAACACCCGGTACTGTTGTCACCCCATTCGATACATTTCTTGCAGGAAGGGCCAGGGACACGGAATTTGAGCCCAGAGGTTGACGAGGAACTGTCAACGAAGATGATGCAGTAGATTCAGGCCTAGAAGGTTTAACATGTTCATATCGGCATCGACTACCATACGAGCAGATACCTTTTTGATAAAAGGTGCAAATCTGCATTAGCAAACAATTAAATATGACAATCATTTCACTGCATATAAACAATCAAACACAGAAAAGACAAAAAAAAATAAAAAAATAAAACCATTGCTAAAGCATAGTATTTACATTATTTGGAGGATCTTTCCAATCATGTGAAAATTCACAATGCTCCCCTTTCAAGCATGCCCCATGAGCAAAAAACTTGCAAAGTACCCTGAAACAATAATAATTATAAATAAAAAAAAACCCCACAAATCATGATCAATAGAACTCATTCGTACCCCCAAAACCAAAACGAAAAAAAAAAAGAAACAAAAAGCAAAATCCCATCTTCCACCTTATTGCATCCCCTTATCATCATTCAACTAAATACGTGAGAATCAACCATATCAAAAGCTCAATCTTGAAAAACAAAGTCTAGCACTTCCTAATCCATTAATTCCATAAATTTAACCACTAATATTTTAATCATTTCCCTACAATTCTATTAAAAGAAACACGCCATCAACTAAAAGCTGAAAAGCGTGCATTAATCACGAATTGATGATCACTAATCAAACAAACAAGAACATGAGCAAAATCCAAGAAAAAATAACAAGCAAAAAAATTTGAAAAGGTTAGAGAATTAATTACCTTTTAGACATGGAGAAGTATATTAATTTGAAAGAAGAGGAAAACGATTTTATTAAAAAAAAAAGGAAAACGAAAAAGAAAGGATAACTGAAACCCTAGCCTGTCTGGTGCCTGTATTTGTTTAAATGGTTATTATTATTATATAATGATTAACAGTAGAAGCTGGAAAGAAAAGAAAAGGAGAACTAGAGGAGGAGATGAAACGGAAGCGAAATAGAAGGGTGTCGTCGATCATGTGAATTTGCAATTTTTACAAAAAAAAAGTGTCTCTCTCTCTCTTCTATTCTCTATCTATCTTCCAATTGGTGCGCTTTATCGCCTTCTTGTTAGGGTTCATTTTGGCGGTTGTTTTTTTTTTTAGGTTATAAATCGAGGCTAAAGCTTAAAATTAAATTAAATAAGGAAATGCCGTTCCAATCAAGTCATAGTATAAAAACTAATACAAGTTTTCTGGAGGGTCATTAATAGTCGAATCCTCCCTAAAAAATAGATGCCTAGAAAGTTTAAAGTTAGCAAGCCAATATGTAGCATTAGTTTTCCTGTAAGAATGTTGTACTTGAACTACCCAATCTCTACTTAGAGCTTTTCAAGCTCTGTTAACCAAGGCAAAGTTAGCATCAACTTTCACGGACTATTTCAAGAGCAGACCCACCACAACCAATGAATCAGATTCCAAAATAATCTTGCGAAAACCTAAAAACCATGCCAACTCTAACCTTGTAATCACCGCTCATAACTCAGCACGAACTGAAGTACAAACCCCTGTATTAATAGCAAAACCTCTAATCCAAGAGCCTATGCAATCCCTAATTAATCCTCCTGTCGCTGCTAAACCTGGATTGCATTTACTACATCCATCTACATTTAATTTCATCCAATCCTGAGGGGGGTATTTCCATCCCACAACATTAATCTTCTTAGGAATCAAAGTATTAATCTCCTCATGGAGTCCAGCTCCTATTATGTCTTTGGTTAAACCCCAAATAGCCATTAAAGGATGGCCTGCCACTTCTAGGGTCTCCCTAAAAATGCGACAATTCCTGTACTTCCAAAGGAACCACATAGTAACACCAAACAAGATTGACCAGCACCAACCTTCCTTCGTGTTAACTATGCTTGACAAGTTAGACAACAACCATACATGTAAATCCACAACAAAAAAACCATCAGTATCACATGGATTCAAGATTTTTAGCCACACTTCCCAGGCCCATTTTGTAAGATCCCACATCGGAAGCGAGCGTCCAGAGCTAGGGCCTTATAAGTGCATGCTCACCTTGACTAGTAAGACGTGTTTTGGGGCCGTGCGTGGCTGCCAAGAACAAACCAGTGAGGGGGACCTGGGTGGAAGCTCTGGATATGGGTGGACTGGGAGGCCCAAAGCGGACAATATCTTGCTAGTGAGGTAGGGTGTTACATTTGGTATCAGAGCCGAGGACGGCTCGTCTTAAGGTGGGGGGATTGTAAAATCCCACATCAGAAGCGAGCGTCTAGAGCCAGGGCCTTATAAGTGCATGCTCACCTTGACTAGTAAGACGCGTTTTGGGGCCATGCGTGGCTGCCAAGAACAAACCCGTGAGGGGGACCTAGGTGGAAGCCCTGGATATAGGTGGATTGGGAGGCCTAAAGCGAACAATATCTTGCTAGTGAGATGGGGTGTTACACATTTGTAGTCCCTTAACACATGCAAAATGGTCTCAACATCACCACTACCACAGTGACAATTAGGGGAACCACTCATATGTCTTTTATACCTAATCTCATTGGTCATAGCTCTGTTATGGACAACAAGCCAAAGGAAAGATCTAATTCTTTCAGGACCTCTCAGAGAAATAAGTTGATTTAATAGTGAACTCACCATTCATAAAAAGATTCCAAAAAAGCTGGTCCTCATTCGGCTTCCTATTTGGAGGAGGATAACTAGCTAGAGTCATCATAATATTCATTGGCAAGAGGTGCGCAAAAACATCCCATCTCCACTGATTGTTGTTAGAAACCATTTCTGCCACTGACTTGTTAAGCGATTCCTCAGATAGATCCTGAGTCGCATATCTAGCAAGAGAACCGAAGCCATCCAACCATTCATCCTCCCAGAACTTTAACAACTGCGCTAAACATGATTGTGAAGTTTGATGGGTTTTTTGGCTATAAAGGTATCTAAGGTAAGATTAATTGCATGCTCTTATCTTCAATGATGGTATCTAATGTAAAATTAATTGATGGTTTTACACTATCATACTAGTAGTGTTGGAGTTAATAGCTTGATTGTTGGAGTTAATAGCTTGATTGATGCTCAAGTAATGATAATTTTTTAAAGTAATTTTTATTTGAAAATATATTGGAATAATAATTTTTTATTTTTTTAATTTATTTTCAATACCAGCATATTAAAATAATTTAAAAATATTAAAAATTTTAATTTGAATAAATAAATAAATATTTTTTTTAAAATACTTTTAAAGTATCAAAGTCTTTTTTCTAGGCAGGTAATTGACATTTGAAAATAGTAAATTATTTTGTTGGGTCCCTCTCTCCCTCGGCTCTTACCTTTAGTTTTGTGGCTTGGCGCCATTGTCTTTTTCTTTTTCTCTTTTCGTGATCAGACAATGCTTTTATATTCAATTTCGAAAAAGAAAACTCACCCGAATCAGGTTTTTTAAAGAGACTCCACTATATTCCTGGATGTAGCTAAATTGAATTTAAAAGAACAAAAGGCAATTGAATTGTTGTTTTAAATAAACGTAAGGAGTTTTCTTGTCTGCGGGGATGTAGCTCAAATGGTAGAGCGCTCGCTTTGCATGCGAGAGGCACGGGGTTCGATCCCCCGCATCTCCACGTTTCTATTTTTATTTTTTTTATCAATTTTAATTTTGCCTACTTTTTAACAAATATATTGAGGAGTTTTAATTCCGGTCTATACAGTCCACAGAACCGGAGAAGTAGATTTAACCAATACCAGCTTGAGAATATTCCAGTTGTGAAAAAAAATAAAAAAAAATAACTGTAAAGTATTATTGAATCAGTTTTGCAAAACTGATTCTCAAAAAAAAAAAAAAAACTCCATGTATCTATTAGTTTAATATGCTCTATAGTCAATCGGTTGGTTACACGTGATATTATTATATTTATATACATACATATTTATTATTAATAAAAGCTTAATTTATCTTTAATATTTATATAATATTATATTAATGAATCTAATATTTGATTTATGAATTTATAATAAAGAAAAATGTTATGTAAAGGAGATTATAAAGTTATTATAATTATGAGATTCTTATTGCTTCAAAGCGTTGTTTCTAAAATTTCCTAGTCGATACTCTCTTAAATATTAGACATTCATTATATCCATAGAGACCGGTACATATTATATTCTTTTCTTTATGAAAGTAAGTAATTATTCTCATAAACTAAGGTATAAGAGATACCTAAAACTAATATGTAGGTGTTTGTCATAAGACATGTACACTGAATTGACCTGTATGAAAACTCCATGCAGAGAGATCACTTATATCTAAGGAAAAGGCTATATGACGGTTGTGTAAGTGATTCTTAGATTTGAGATCACCAAATTATTTTATATAGAGAATGTTATGATTTGATCATGTTATCTTAGTCGAGGTAACGAAATGACAGACATTAGGTATAGTATAAACTATATAAAGATATTTGAATGATCAATAGAAGATTCATCACCTCAGATGAATTAGAAAAAATATTTTATTTGCTCTCAAATAATATTGATTGAAAATTCCTTAACCAAGGTAAAATAAAATTTGAAAAGGGTTTAAAATCTTATTCAAACAATCATTGACTATTATGTATAGAACAAATATGATTTAACATGACAAACATAATTCATGCTTTAATGTTAAATTAGAATATTATTGATGAAAGGATATCAATTATATTGAGAAACTAGTCACCGAAATGTTAAGTTAAACCACTAATGTATTTACTAATATTTGGGGATCATGACATGTTACTAGATGATACACCTAATCTTCAAATATAAATTAATCAATTGTTGAATTGATAATAAATTAAATTGTTTAATTTATTTAATTAGAATTATAATTTATATTTGCGTCGACATATTAGGAACTTAATGGGTCACACACATTAACAACCATTAATCATAAATTAAACTGGAATGATTTAATTAAGTATGACTTAATTAAAATATATTTTAGAAATTAAGGATTAGAATATAATTAATATAGAGATTATATTTCTAGACCTAAAAAAATTAAGTAGGATCTTGATTGAGTTAATTTCTAAAATTATCCTGAATAAATATATGAAATTATTCAGGAGGCAAATGATATTTTTGTAATTTATAAGATTTTTTAGATTTTCCTATAAATAATAAGTTATGTCTCCTATTTTTAAGAGAAAGAGTGGTTGTCTGTCAGATAAAAAAACTACAAAAACACGGGTGATTCGTGTGGATTACAGTTGGAGGACAGATAATTGAACTATTTATGATATGCGACAACTTAGCCTTTAAAGAATTATTTAAAGCCGAAAAAGATTAGATTTCTAACTATATTAGAGCTCTGTTTTTTACATACTTAATAATATTGTTAGAAAGATCTTAACAAAACAATTCTAACTATATTTTGAAAAACCACCATACAAAGTCATAAATAACCCTAAATTAACTCTGAAAAAAAAATCTCTAGCCAATTAGGACCTTGTCTGATGATCTTTCAAGATGTGGTTAAAGTTGTTTCGTCAAGTTTTTCTAACAGTATTAGATTTGTCAAAAACAGAGTTTGGTATATTTCTGCTGACCCATTCTTTCTTTTTCTTTCCCCCTCATTCTCTCTCTTGCCACTTCAACTTACTTTTTTTTCTTGGTTATTAAATCTTAAATCTTATCTCTTAATTGTTTGATCTTCATAAAATTTTGGATTGATTTTTGTAAATATTGAAAGAGACATGAATTTTGAATCAACCCTAAAACAACTCTCACTTATGTTATTTTCCCAAATTTTTTACCAAATTTTGCTAGAATAGTTACCCACTATGTGAAAGCTTAATTTTACATGTATCCTACAGTAGAAAACTTTGAATTACAGCTTAAAAGCAAAGCATTTTACCATCAAATAATATTCTGTCAATTATAATCATACCTAACAGCTTACAAGCAATTGTAGCTGTTGAACGCGTCAAAAAGCCAAAACAAATCAAATTGCTCTGTTTAGCTAGAAAAGAGAGATAGATATCATATGAAATATGATTGCATTTGCATTCCCACTTCATCCAAAATGCTTTACATATGGGTACATAAAAACAAAGAAGCATACACAACACCATTCTTGATATCCTCTAGGATTTGCAATTGTTTCTTGTGCTTCTGGATTTTGCTTACATACCAATTTGGGCTAATACAAAGTGAAGCCATCATCATATGAAACATGCCACCTTCGTCTACAAGGTAAGGCGTTTTCATCATACTCAGCACAGCAACTCCATCTTTTCTTCCAATTGACACTTCCAGTATTTGGTCTGTTATTCTTGTCATTCCGTTTATACACTATCACTCCAGAGCGGTCGCTCTACTCTCCGACAATCCCTTGGTGAGGAAGAGACAGAGAAAATAACCCCTTCTCCCCTGCACAAAACGTTGCAAGCATAAGACTCCCATATAAAAATGGAAGACAGGGAACTCCTTTAGTAAGTTGGTGAGGAGGAATATGCATAGTTGCATACCTGTGGTGTGGCCATGGAAAGAGCAGGCAATTGGGGAATTATCTTTGTCAAAATAAAGAGTACTGCACCTTAAGCAGCGCTTCTTGGTTTGGACTTGAGTGATATGTGGTTTTGTTCCATCAATTTCTGAAGATGACCTGATTTTTAACACATTAGGTGGCGTGCGGTCAAGGGTTTGGGAGAGAGGGTATGTCATCGCCATGCTTGCAGATTCACCTGACAGAGAAAGAGGCCATTGATGGGCTGGTAAGACTTTATAGTAAAGCCAAATCATAGAAAACTGTCCAGTACAGTATATAATAGTGGCCCATGAATTTCGAACTGAAAGCATGGGCCTATAATCTATATCATCCTTTTGCTTCTTTTTTCCTTCCTCTTTGCTGGTGTTCATTGCAAGACGCGAACACTTTCCATTCAAGACTACTTCATATCAAAGTTCTTGAACTCCAGCTGCACCATGGCTCAATGTGTCTACAGCTTCATTGTCATCTTTTTTACTTTTCCCTGATTAGATCATAGAAAGGATGGTTTTCCCTTCCATTTGTTAATTTATTTTATCATCAAGATAATGTTTCAAGTTTTTAAATAACAAAGTATGGTATAATGATCATCTCTGTTTGAAGTGAAAGTAAGAACTGATATAGGTCTTAACTGGGACTTCGTTTATTTTCCAACATTTCCAATCTTTAGTTTTCCTACAGAACTTTCCTTTATTTTCCATTTCTTCTTACTAAACAAAACATAAAGTCAGAATTAAACTATCAATATGGTTTAAATTAAAGGCTTCAAGCCGTAACCCCGCATGCATATATATAAAGGCTATGATCTTGATCAACTCACATATAGGAGGCTACCTGCTAGCTAGCTAGCTAGCTATCCTGAACCAGCTTCTGAGCTTAATCACCCTCCTTTTCAACTCTTAACTCAATTCAAATTATAGTTTGATCATTTACAAGAGAAGAGGCAAATAGAAATTAATCAAGGCGTTGTGCACAAATTAAACCAAAATATACTCTTTAACTGAGGTTACCGGAAATTATCCATCCTCATCAAATAGGACAATTGTCTTTGAAAAATGAATATTAAGTATCATCATAAGTGTATTAACAATTCCAAGTCCAAAATAAATATGAGCGTATCAAACTACTTTTTTTGATGAAAACATGAATGATTTTCGATCCAATCAATGAAATGACACTAAATTTCATCAGAACAGTCTACAAGCTTTGTTTCTTGTAAGAATAATTGACGTTGGCCAACAGAGGTCGGAACGTATCTAGAATTAGATCTAGGATTTGTTGTTTGTGTTTTTCTTTATCTTTATTAGTTATTTTACTTTTTTTTTAGTTAGATTTTATTAACCATGTAATTAATCTGAGAATAGCCCACCCGCAAAATGAAAAAATAAAAAAATAAATATTTTATATTTGCACTGCCATATATACATGACCTATCGTTACACTACAATTACGATGCATGATTTACTACCTCTCTCTGTTTTCGGGTGCCATCTAGCGATTTTTTTGTTTATGCTGGTTAGCTAGTGTATAATTAATTGACGAAGTTTCGTTAATTATTTGCCTGATGAATTTTCAAAAAATTGATATGTCAAAATACACAAAATAAATACACAAGATAAATATATGTATGTTGATTTATGGTCATCAATATTATCAATCCAATTAATATTTATATAACCATGAAGAGAGAAGGATGAGCTGCAAGTAATATATAAATCACAAGAAACTATACCTTTTAAATAACTCAAAATGCGTTTAATGACAACTCAATACATATTAATAAAACATGTATAAACCGACATATCTTATTCATGATATCTAGTCTTGTAAAAGTGAGATACTGAAAAGTACTAACAATTTAACAAACTAATATAAAATTAAAAAATATATAATCGGACAACATATCTATTTTGAATATCTATTTTGAATGTGAAAGTAGAATTATCAACTAATTTGCAACAAAACATACCTTGTAACAACCCTAAATATAATCACAAATTATAATACATATATTAGTAGTTACCAATTTTATTATATATATATAATTAAAATTTCAGCAGAGTCTCCTTTGTATTTTATTGACTCAATATTTCTCAACCTGTAAACATCAATCACAATAATCATCAAATCATCTAGACCTTTAAAACTCAACCATAATATCAAATTATCATTTGCATATTCTATAGAATAATTATTTAAAGCTAATTAATTCATGGCATGCATCAAATTCTTTCAAATGTAACTATGTTTAAAATATGTATTCAACCAACTATAATTCAACTTAATAAAAGCAACATGTTAAATTACATCATACATAAGTAATTAAGTTAAATATTAAAATTCTTAAATACAAGAGTGTAATACAATAAAATATTGGTTCTTCCAATAATATCAATTACTTAACAAAATTATATATCCATGCATCTACTTTCTAGTTCGAAGGTGCGATGTACCTAAAGATATAATCATATTAAGCATGGTTAAAATTGAACATTACAATAAACAAAATAATTAAAGACTAACTATTCATATGCATTAATGTAATTCCCGCATCATTAAATGAAATATCTTATCTTTAGTAATTCAATGATTTCATCAATTCTTAATACGAAATAGAAATAAATTTTTGAAAATATCAAGAGTGTTTCTAACAAATCCACATATTTAACATCAATCTAAATCAATTAAATTCTACATTTATCCATAATACCAAGTATTTATCCCATTAATCAGGGAGTTAATTCTCTTAACTTACCATATATGTCAGGACACTATTTTCCTTAACCTGAAAATCATCATCTTCATGCACCCGTTTATCAGGGTATTATTTCTATTAACCATAAAATAATTTTTTCAACTTGCCCATTCAACAGAACATTATTTTCATTAACCACGAAATAATCTTTTAAACTCGTCCATTCAACAGGACATTATTTCCATTTACTAGAAAATAATCTTTTGAACTCGCCTATTCAACAAGGCATTAAACTACCTCTTTATTTCATAACTTTATACTAAAATTACTATCCAAGAAAATTCCTTCTACAATAATTTGAAATAAGTTATTAAGTTACTTCAAAGTGTTGAACACCAACCCGGTGTTTATGCTCGTGAAGAGGTCCATTAAATTCCAGTAGATCAGGTAGTTCAAACATTACCAAGAATTTCTGAACAACTAGTTGAATCAAATACTTCTCAAGAAGATAATGGTACAGCATTGAGAAGATCTACTAAAATGAAGAGATAAGCAATTCCTACTGATTATGTTGTGTATCTATAAGAATTTGACTATAACATTGGAGTAAAAATGATCCTAAATCATCTTCACATGCTATAAGTTGCATATAATCATAATTTTGGTACAATACCATGAAGAAAGAGATGAATTCTATGAAAAGTAACTGAGTTTAGGATGTTGTTGAGTTGTCAAATAATACAAGAGCTATTGGATGTAAATAGTTCTTTTAGACTCTTTGACAACATTAAAAGATGTGGTATGACTTGCTAAGGGATTCACTTAAAATGAAGGAATCGATTACATAGAGACTTTTTTCTTCATATTTAATAAAGATTATCTGCATATTATTTTGATATTAATAGCATATTTTGACATGGAAATACAACAAATAAATGTGAAAATTGCATTTCTCAATGGAGATTTAAAGGAGAAGGTTTACAAGGAACAACTTGAATGATTATCCTCTAGTGATGTGAGTATTTGGTCTACAAGCTTAAGAAATTCATATACGATTTAAAACAAGCATCTCGATAATGGTACTTTAAATTCCATGATGTACTTTTTTCATTTGGGCTATAGAAAACATCATAGATCAATGTATATATCAAAAAGTCAGTAGAAGTAAAATTTGTTTTCTTGTTTTATATGTGGATGATATTTTACTTGCAACAAATGATAAAGGTTTGTTGCATGAGGTGAAACAAGTTCTCTCTAAGAATTTTAACATGAAGGATATGGGTCAGACATCTTATATCATTTGTATTAAGATCTATTGAGATAGTTTTAAAGGCATTTTAGATCTGTCTCAAAAAAATTATATCAATAAAGTTTTAATGGGATTTCAAATGAAAGATTGTTCACCAAGTATAGCTTAATTTGAACCAATGCTTGAAAAATAGTATTGAAAGGGGGGAAATAAACATTCCATATACTTCTGTTGTAGAAAGCCTGATGCATGCTCGAGTCTGTACAAGACCTAACATTGCATTTGTTGTGGGAATGTTGAGATGATATCAGAGTAATCCAAATGTTTGTCTATACATAAGCATGCAATATGCAGTCCCTTAAAGGTACCTCTTTAAAAGTATATCTTGATTCATACAAGTCAACATCAAGATATAGTTTTATGATGGCCGATGGAGTTATATCTTGGAAAAGTGTCAAACAAACTTTAATTGTTACTTCCAATATAAAAGTTGCGTTTGTTTTCAGCTTTAAAGCTACTGCACATAGTGTATGGTTAAAGAGTTTTCATATTTGAGATTAGAATCATGAATTCTATTTCTAGGCCATTACGAATATATTACGAGTGTCATAACCTAATTTTTTATCTTTTTATTTTAATTATTTTATTTACTGAAAAAAATGATGAAAAACAAGTAAAAATAAAATAAATGAAGAATGAATTAAAATTTGGGTTAAGGGCAACATGATTGGAAATTTAAAGATTTAATTAAATTTTTGACTAGTTTAATTAATCAAATCAAGGGCTTAATTGGAAAATTGATAAGTTTTGAGACTTAATTGAGCTTGAAATTAATTTAATTAATCAAATTAAGGGTTTAATTGGAGAATTGATAAGTTTTGAGACTTAATTAAGCTTGGAATTAATTTAATTAATCAAATCAAGGGTTCAATTGGAGAATTGATAAGTTTTAGACTTATTTGAGCTTGGAATTAATTTATCTAGGGGCTTAATTACAAAACTTTTAAAACTTCAAGGGCCAAAACGCAAATAATCATTAAACATCAAAACGGCGCCGTCTGTGGATGCGCTGTTCATCTTCTTCAACGGACGCCCACTGCCACCATTACACCTGCAATCAATGGTTGGAAGAAACAGATTGTTCTCTGGCTATAAAAGCCAGAGAACAAAAGGTCACAGGGGGACGGCAGGGAAGAAAAAACTGGGGCAAAGCTGGGAATTTGGACTTAAAAAAACGAAAGAACATAGAACCACGAGGAAGAACAAAGAGAGTGAGTGACCGAAAAGGGGAAACAAGGAGGGAAATTGAAAAAAAGAGCAGAGGAGGACAGGGAATCACAGAACTGGGGAGAGAAATTATACAGAGGGGAGCAAATTTTTTGCCCTTGTTTCTGCTCAAAGAAACAAAGGCGTTCGTGCCTCATGATCGTGAGGCACGAACACGTGAAGAAAAAGGGGACTGGGCTAAGAAAAAAAGAACGAAAAACACTGAGGAGCCCCGAGAAATCAACCCAGAAACCAGAGTAAAGAACAGAGTAAAAACCAGAGCAAAAAAAAAATATACAAAGAGAAGGAGAGAACAAGAGAACAGCACACACAGTGACGAGAATTATCCTTGAAATTGTCCCCGTCCCTGCAAACAAAGAAAAGACCCATATTCATTCAAAGAACACTCACAGCAGACGTCCCTATCCCTGCAAACAAAGGAAAGACCCGTATTCATTCAAAGAACACTCACAGCAGACCGACATCATCTTCGTAGTTTTAAAAGCTACTGAGAAAGCAAGAAGGAAAGCAAAAACAAGTGATCATAAAAGGAAGACAAGGGGAAACAGTAGGCGAGAATCATCATCAGCGCTGCAAACGTCTTCAGTCTCCAGAAGCAGGTATGACTTCATCCCCTTTGTATCTTCAATTCAAAATGTAATTGTTAGTGTTACAAGAACACTGTGTGAAGGTAATTTAATTACCTTCACTAGTGTTCCTGCACGCGTGACCAATTCACGTGTGCTTTTAGTTTTTGCCCAGCCGGGTCACTGGCTTAGGCCAATGATCGCTAAGCTGGGCCCAGCCCAAAAAAACATAAATAAAAAAAATAGAAAAAATATGTGTATGCATGAATAAAAATAATATAAATATACTGGTTTATTCACCAATGCCAGAGTCAGGAATAAAATACTGGTTTAAATTTATATTATTTTTATTCATTATATTTTATTTTATTTAACTAGAAAAATAAAAAAATATGTGCAAGTGAAAAAATAAATTTATTTTATTTGTTTATTCACTGACGCCAGAGTCAGAAATAAAAATATTGATCTGAATTTATTTTATAGCTACGTAATATTTACCAACGCCAGAGTTGGAAGTATCCGTAGTTGAATATTCACTGGCGTCAGAGCTAGGAATATTATAAGCAAATCATCTAAGTATAAACCAATAAATATTTAGCAATTAACACAAAATCAGCAATGCAGTCTGCCTCAGACAGAACGTTTAAGAGGTGATAATATATATCTTCTCTTTTACGTAACCAGTCTCGTACCATAGAATCTCTGTTGACCAGTTAGGGTTCCTAGTAACCATAATACTAGGTGGTGACTTCTTAAACAAGACATTTTCCCTTATAAGAACTAGATGCCAGAAATCTGTTCTTTTTCCACTATCAAGAATATTTTTAGGGACCGCCGCGATGTTGGGTGCAACAATGAGAATTCAGTTGCTATTTTTATGGCTAAGAATAACAGAAATGGTAGTAGAAGTAAATATATTAACATCAAGTATTTAGCCATAAGAGAACATGTCAAGAAAAATAAATTGGTCATTGAGCACATTAATTCCTATTAGTATTTAGCCATAAGAGAACATGTCAAGGAAAATACAATAAATATATTAACAAAATTGATGATCGCAAATCCTTTGACTCAGAGCATGCCAAGTGAAAATAGAACTTGGTTCCATTATGTGATTTTAGTTGCATAAACTATATTATTTTTAAAGAAGTTCTATTTATTGTGATGTTTTCTTATGTTTATGTGCACCTTAGTTTATTTGAGAAAATTCATTTGTATAGGACCAATAATAAACATAGGGTTTATTCGTTAAGTATGGTTGGCACATAAAAGATAACACTTGAAAAATTATATGCATTTTGATACATGGAATGCAATACATGTTATTAGAGGACTTCTCGCTATGATTCATGCATTTGTTTTCTAAGAAAGTTAAGGAATGGGGTTAAGCTAAGACATTGTGTTAAACGTATAGACCAAGTGGAGGAATATTAAATTTATGTTTTACTAATCCGTATTAATGTGGGATTCAGTTTTTCCATGAACTTTAATTTGGTCCAATAAATTAACTCGCATATTAATATTTTTTAAATTAATGACAACAAAGTTAGAAGGTGTTTGTTTACGCTGTAGCTTCTGCTTTTAAAGCTCATCGAGTAAACATCATGTTTGGTAACATTAAAATGCAACTGGCTTTTCGTGTGGGACCCATGTATTTTTTTTGTTGGGTTCCTAAGAAGCAGCTGAGAGCTACTTCTCACGTCTACCAACCTGGATAATTCACCTAGGCATTGTTCGCGTGAACAGTGTCATGATTATAACTACTTATATTTAAAAAAATTATTTTTTTAAAATTATATTTTACTCGAATAAATAGTGTTTAATATTATTTAATAACACTACATAAATTAGAAGAACATCGCATGATGACGTAGTATTTGTGAAATTTGATTGCAATTCCAATTTTGTTTCTGATGATATTTTACCTGATTTTATTACACACTCAAAAAACCATGAAAACTATAGTTCTTATCAAATGAATTTCATACATGATGAAATTGTAAATAAGTTAATGGAATAATAAAAAATATTTGATATAAAATATTATTTATTTAATGATGTAATAATGGTAGTTAAATCTACAATATTTAAATTAAAATCCATCAATGTTAATATATATCTTTTTTAATTATTTTATAATCTCAATTTGAAAAGCATGTTTAAATAAACATATTAAACTACTTTTTATTCAACTTTAATTTCAACCATAGTTTTAATCAAACATATATAAATATCAAACCAACCTCAATCAAAAGTACTTTTTATAAAATAACTTTTTTCAAACCACAACCACAAAAGCTACCACAGTACCAATGAGACTCTTGTTATATAAATAAATGTTTTTGATCCCTAGACTTACACACTGAAATACATATTTTTACCTATAGAAATACATAATTAAATTTAAGGGTATTAGAGGTTAGAAGTTCTAAAATTTTAAGAAAAATTCGTAAGTATCTTTTATTAATGATAGATCTAAATGTAAATTGTTTTATAAACATGTTTAGATTTATTGAATCTAACAATTTCATACAAAATAAAAGGATTTGGGGATAAATCATGCATCATAGTACATACCTAAGATGAAAGAGATGAGAAAATGGAAGAACATTGGACCTTCCAATTGATCGTCTTTTCATTAATTTGTAGAGAGGAAAAAAAATCTTGCACCATGTTCAATGCAAATTGCATAATGCATGCTTGTTCCCGACACAAAATCTGTATTTACTCATATGGCAACATGCACTTATTATAAAGACTTGGCAGCACTTCCAATGGATTAAAAGAAAAGGACGAAGAAGCACAATAATCTACTCGAAGTCCACTGCTAATTAGCGAACTGCAGTTCATAATTAACAAGGCTTGCACTTGCAAGCCCTTATCAGAACTTCGCTCTTAACTCCATTTGAGAAAAGAAGAAGAATAATAAGACTTCACTTGTTTAGTTCTTCCTTGTAAGTGGGTGGATTTACACAACTTGGTCTAACATAGTCATGGAACCTAATTAACATTATGCCT
>Ga0325411_1003493_pt1 | contig 17736 bp, 7 predicted proteins | sample PopdelMetagenome_13_FD_206181 | JGI IMG/M metagenome (GOLD analysis project Ga0325411, IMG submission 206181) | Populus deltoides microbial communities from Bellville, Georgia, United States - Xylem-PdIQD-R4 | ecosystem: Host-associated > Plants > Phyllosphere > Stem > Wood/Secondary xylem...
AAGGTATCTTAATATATTAGATACGTTATTATAAAACATGCTTTAGTTAAGGAGTTATTGATACTTCAAGTGCAAAATGATGATATAAAACCTTGATAAAAATGCACTTTTAAGTACTAATCATTCAACATTTGGTATCAGAGCCTTTATTGTTTTTCTCCTGAAACATCTTCTAGCCGCAGCTAAGATGACGAATGAAGGCAGTTTTGTTTAACCCGCAATTCCTCGATTTGTAGGGCATTACGATCACTGGAGCATGCTGATGGAAAACTTCCTCCGCTCCAAGGAATACTGGCAGGTAGTTGAAACTAGTATTTTTGCTGCAGCAGAGGACACTGACCTCTCGGATGAACAACAAAAGTTGATTGCAGATCAAAGATTGAAAGATCTGCGAGCTAAGAATTACCTCTTTCAAGCCATTGATCGTTCAATTCTTGAGACTATCTTGGATAAAGGAACTTCAAAAGGAATCTGGGATTCTATGAAGAAAAAGTTCCAAGAAAACGCAAGGGTCAAACGTGCACAGCTACAGGCTCTTCGCAAGGATTTTGAAATCCTCCACATGAAGGACGGTGAGACCATCTCTGAGTATTTTTCCCACACTCTCACTATCACTAATAAACTGAGGTTTCTTGGTGAAACATTGAATGATATTACTGTTATTGAAAAGATCCTGCGATCTATGATTTCAAAATTTGATTACGTTGTCTGCTCCATTGAGGAATCCAAAGACTTGGACACCATGTCCATTGATGAACTGCAAAGTAGCCTGTTGGTTCATGAGCAGCGCATGCACAGTCATGTTGTGGAAGAGCAAGCATTGAAGATTACTCATAACAGTAACAGTAGTACATTTGGTCGTAGCAGTAACATTTTTCATGGAAGGGGACGTGGTCGTGGGAGGCAAAGCTTTGACAAATCCCTTGTTGAATGTTTTTATTGTCATGACCTTGGTCATTTCAAGTATGAATGTCCAAAGAAGAGTAGAGAAAGGGAATCACAATCACAAGCCTATTATGTTGAAACCAATGAACCGTTATTACTAATGGCATATGTTGAAAATATAGAGAAGATGAAATTAAAAGACCTTTGTTCAGAACCTGAATCTCTTGAAATGGATGAATGCAGAGAATTTGACTCTGTTGAAATAGATGAATGCACAATGGAGTTACTTCTAATGGCGCATATGGAGAAAGCACCTGATGAGACAGCATGGTTTCTAGATTCAGGATGCAGTAATCACATGTTTGGACACAAAGATTTCTTTGCAGAACTGGATGAGAACTTTCGCAAATCAGTCAAGCTAGGGGACAACTCCAGCATTGATGTAATGGGAAAAGGTCGGGTTCATTTGCAAGTTAACAATATCCCACAAGTCATCTCAGAGGTATTCTATATTCCTGACTTGAAAAACAATCTATTAAGCATTGGCCAATTGCAGGAAAAAGGTTTGGCCATCCTGTTTCGATACAATAAGTGTAAAGTGTATCATCCTGAGAGAGGACTCATCATCGAAACAGCTATGACCCTTAATAGAATGTTTGTTCTTCTTGCAAAGATCCAACTTCATGATCAGAACTGCTTTCTAACTCCAGAACAGAATTTGGATTATCTCTGGCACTGTCGATATGGTCACTTGAGTTTTGGTGGTCTACAAACTCTACAACAAAAACAGATGGTTCATGGATTGCCACAGCTGAGATGTTCTACTCTACCATGTGAGGACTGTGTACTGGGGAAACAACACAGAAACTCATTTCCATGAGAAAGTATGTGGCGAGCATCACAACCTCTTCAACTTCTCCATGCGGATATATGTGGACCCATTTCTCCTATCTCCAACAGTCACCAACGATATCTTTTAACCTTTATTGATGACTTTAGCAGGAAACTTTGGGTCCTTTTCTTGACAGAGAAGTCAGCTGCTTTCAAACGATTCCAACTCTTCAAAATAAAGATTGAAAAGGAAATTGGTACCTGTATCAAGGCATTACATATTGACAGAGGGGGGGAATTCACATCAAACGAATTCTCTGAGTTTTGTACAACCAATGGCATCCATCGTCAACTCACTGCAACCTTCACTCCCCAGCAAAATGGCGTGGCAGAGAGGAAAAATCGCACAATCATGAACATGGTTCACAGCCTGTTCACCAGTAGGCAGGTTCCCAAAACCTTTTGGCCCGAGGCTGTCAACTAGGCAGTGCATGGTCTTAACAGGAGTCCCACACTTGCAGTGCGTCATAAGACACCAGAGGAGGCATGGAGTGGCACTAAACCATCTGTTGCATATTTTTGAGTATTTGGGTGTGTCTCTTATGCTCATATCCCAGATAACAAATGTACAAAGTTGGATAGTAAAAGTTTGAAATGTGTTCTGCTGGGAGTTAGCAAGGAATCTAAGGCTTACCGACTGTATGATCCTCTTACTCACAAGATAATCATCAGTCGTGATGTTATCTTTAAAGAAGAGGATAGTTGGCCCTGGAGTGAAGATCATGCTGCGACCATTCATGCTTCTCTTGAATGGGGGGATATAAATGAAGACAACAACACTGACAGTGGTCAGAATGAAACTGTAAACAATGTTAGTTCTGCTGGGACTGGTCATATAAATGGAATAGCTAATATTGATAATCATGTTGGCAGCCTAGAAGGAGAGTTAGAGCAGCATCAAACTATCAGTGCACATACAATTGCTAAGGTTGACCACGTTCCCAGTCCTGTTGAAAGGCGTTCTCGACAGCCACCACCATGGCTACAGGACTATGACAGTGGGGAAGGTTTTTCTGATGAAGACCATCAAGGTAGTTTTGCTCTATTTGTTGATGCAGATCCTCTATCATATGAAGATGCAGCTCGTAGTAATAAATGGAGATGTGCAATGGATACTGAAATTGCTGCTATTAAGAAAAACAATACATGGGATCTCATAGAACTTCCTCATGGTGCAACAATTGTTGGAGTGAAATGGATATATAAAACTAAGCTAAATGAACATGGAGAAGTCGATAAATATAAAGCTCGTCTCGTTGCTAAAGGATACACACAACAGCATGGGGTAGACTACACGGAGGTATTTGCCTCGGTGGCTCGCATGGACACTATACATCTGATACTTGCTCTAGCTGCTCAAAAAGGGTGGTCTTTATTCCAGTTAGATGTCAAGTCTGCTTTTCTTCATGGTGAGTTGAATAAGGAGGTGTATGTTGAACAACCTCCGGGTTATATAGTCAAAGGAGAAGAAAACAAAGTGTATCGCCTACGAAGAGCATTGTACGGGTTGAAACAAGCTCCACGGGCATGGTACAGCCGCATTGAAGCCTATTTTCTGAAAGAAGGATTTGAGAAATGTCCCTATGAACACACTTTGTTCATCAAGAAAGCATCACACAGTACCTCCTTACTGCTTGTGTGCCTTTATGTAGATGATCTCATCTTTACTGGGAATGATGAAACATTGTTCAGCTCTTTCAAATATTTCATGATGAAGGAATTTGATATGACGGATCTGGGCAGAATGCGGTATTTTCTTGGTTTGGAAGTGCTACAACGAGCTGATGGTATTTTTATTTGTCAAAGGAAATATGCTCAGGAGGTGTTGGAACGATTTAATATGGCTGGGTGCAATGCTGTATGTAATCCTATAGTTCCAGGATTCAAGCCAGTTACAGATTCTGCTAACATGACAATCAACAGCACCCAGTACATGCAAATGATAGGTAGTCTGATGTATTTGACATCCACCAAACCTGACATTATGTTTGTTGTAAGCTTGCTCAGTCGTTATCTGGCATATCCTACAGAACTCCACCTTCAAGCAATTAAGAGAGTACTCCGTTATATCAAAGGGACTCTCTCATATGGCATCTTCTATAAACAAAGCGGTAATGCAGAGCTACTTGCCTACACCGACAGCGATTATGCAGGAGATTTGGAGGATAGGAAAAGCACATCAGGATTCTTGTTTGTACTAAGTTCTGGAGCTGTATCTTGGTCTTCAAAGAAGCAACATGTCGTCACACTCTCCACCACTGAAGCCGAGTTCATTGTTACTGCCTCATGTGCATATCAGGCTGTGTGGTTGAGAAGAATGTTGGAAAACCTCGATCATACCTCAGCTGGAGCTATGATAATATACTGTGATAATAGTTCTACTATTAAACTCTCTAAAAATCCGGTAATGCATGGTAGAAGCAAACATATTGATGTTCGTTTCCACTTTCTTCATGACTTAACTCGGGATGGAGTGGTAACACTACTGCACTGTCGCTCTCAAGACCAATTAGCAGATATCATGACCAAACCATTGCCACGAATTGTTTTTAAGAAGCTACGTATGTTGATGGGTGTCTGTGAAGATCCAAAAGTAAACTGAATACAATATCTTCAGTTTAAGGGAGGGAATGTTACCAAAGCTTAAGTGATGACTCAACATTTCTGTTTTGTATTCTGTTAGTTGTTAAACAAACGGTTTCCAATTCTGTTATTCGGTTATTCTGTTGTAACCGTAGCTTTCTGTATGGCTATATATAGTCACAATAATAAAGAATAAGACAGACTTTTGGCTCCTGAAAACTAAGGTTCAACAAATCTCTATAAAGATTGGATATTAATTAGAGTTATTGAGACTTATACATATTATATTATTTCTTTTATGAAAAGAAACAGTTGTTCTCATAAGTTGAAGTATGAAAAATACCCTAGAACTAATATGTTGGTGCTTGTTAAATGACATGTACACTGAACTAACCCCGTATAAAAATTTCATATGGAAATATCACATGTGTCTATAAAAAAGCTCACATGACGGTTGTGTAAATGACCCTTAAACTTGAGACCACAAAGTTATCTTATACATGGAATGTTATACTTTGATTATACTACATGTTATTCTAATCAAGGGTAACAAATGGGTATATATTGAGCAAAACTTGTACTATAATTGAGAGAAGATTTATCATTCTACGTAAATTAAGAAAATGTTATATTTATTCTTAAATAGTATTGATTGTAAATTTTTACGCAAAGTGGAATGAGATTTGAAAAGAGTTTCAAATTTTATTTAAATAATCAATGAATGTGGTGTTGAGAACGGTATAATTTGACATAATGGACATACTTCATGCTATAATATCTAAATCAAAACATTGTTGATGAAGGGATAATAATTATACTAAGAAATTAGTCACTCAAAGGTTAAATTAAATCATGTATTACTTTTTTAATATTTAGAGGATCATGACATGTTGCTGGATATTGTACTTGATCTTTAAATATAAATGAATCAATTGTTGCAACAATTGATAATAAATTAATTTAATTCTATTTTATTTAAGATTATGATTTATATTTAGGCTAACTTGTTAGGGAACCTAATGGTTCACACACATAAGAACCATTTATCAGAAATTAAAATAGAATGATTAATCAAGTGTAACTTGATTGTAAATAAGTTTTAGAAATTGAGAATTAAAGTGTAATTTATACAAGGAATTACAATTCTAGACCCAAAAAAATCAAGTAGGGACTTGATTGAACAAGTTTCTAAAATTACCCTGAAATAATATGTGTGATATTATTTAGGGGCAAATTGATATTTTTTATTTATAAAGTTTTCATGTTTTCTTATAAATAAAATGTCATGCCTCTTATTTTCTATGTAGCACACGATACGAAAACTACATAAGTTACAAAACACTTAAAAAACATAAAAGAAAAGAGCTAGCACTTAAAGGCATAACGCAAAATGCCTATCTTCGAGAGAATCTTACCAAACGAGCTACTTTCATTGTTGCTTCACTTTAGGAACAATAAGGGCCAAAAAGAACATAAAGAAGTCTATGAGCGCCTATCTATTCTCTTATCCACGCATATCGGTCTTTCTCTGGCTGCTCCAGGTAGTGCTCTTGGCTACTACTTGCTTGGGACATTCTCTACTTACGACTCTCAGTGGCATAGGGGTGTGCATTCGGATCCCTTCATCCCCGGAAAGCTTGGCCTATGAATAGGAAGAACCTGAGAACAAAATGAGAGGTAGCTACACTTAAAGACATAACAAGTCCTTTCTCCTAAAAAGATTTAGAAGATTTTTTAATGGTGCTTCATGTGGATTACCATTAGAGATCGGACACTTGGATGACTAGTGGTTTACGACAACTTAGTCTTGAAGCAATTATCTCAATCTGAAAAGAACATCTGATCTTCAAGTAATCTTTGTATAAACCTTAAACAACCCTAGATCTTTCTAACAAGATCTTGAAACGCCTAAAAAAATTCATAATTTATTATTTTCACTACAAGTATGTGTTTCGAGGAAATCCAGCAGTGGTATAAGAACCATTATTAGACAATTAAGGTTGTTGATTGCATGTTTTAATTATTATTGGCATTAGTTGTGTGTACAAATTAATACAAATTTTTTGAGTTTGGTAATATCCTAATAAGATTAGGAGTTAGTTAAAATGTTTAATTATATAATGTTTAGAAAATTAGTTTTTCTAAAATAAAGAGAGTTTTCAAGATGAAGAATTTTATTTAATTGATCCTAAAATAGTTTAGGATATTAATAAGAATCTTAATATGATTAATTTTCTATTGAATTAAAAAAAACTATTTTTCAAAGAAAATTTATATTAAATAAAATTTATTATGTTTAGGAAATTATTAAATTAGATTTGATTTAATATTTCTATGTGTTAGAAATATTATTTTAAAATTTCACATAAAGCCATTAATTAGAATTGAACCATGCAATGTATTTATTTATACATATTAATGTCTTATTATGCATGATGGATGATTATGGACATTAAAAGACCAATGTGACTGTGTTAATGGTTGGATGATTGTAATTTTAAATATAACTTGTGTGTCCTGTCTTTTCTCTATTTTTCTTATGGGTTGTAAAATTGTTTTCTTATCTAACCCCTCTCGAATGTAACTCAAAGTTTCTTATATAATTATGTAAATGTTATGTAATTTAGAAATGTAGAAATTTCAATATGAAAATCTATTTTGTAATCCAAAATAAATAAAGAACGACAAAAAAGGCTATAATCATGGTGCTTGTGGAGGACTTATAAAGTTTTGCAATAACTATCTAAGTTTTAATCACATAATTCCCTTTGATGGCCCGAGGGAATTAGTCTAGATATGTCCATAATCATCCAACTAGAATAGCATACTAAGGGTGTATGTTTATATATAATTATTATGTATGATATATCACTAATGTCATGGAATGAGACTCAATTAAAATAATAAATTTCTCATTAATATATTAAGTATACATTGAGAACTAAAAAAAATTTTGCTTCAATTTTTTTTTTTGTGTTTTTAGATCATTGTGATGTGTTACTGTTAAAAATAATTTTTTTTAAAATAAAAAAATATTATTTTAATGCATTTCCAAGCGAAAAACACTTTGAAAAACAATCGCTGCTACAATCTCAAATGGGCTCTTATTTAATATGACCCTAAATAACTAAATAAATTAAAATAAATTAAATTAGATAGATAACATAGCTTATATGACTCCTAGAACAGTTAGGTGACAACTCATTGTCTAACTACTGCCTCTAATTTTATATGATCATAAGTAACTCATACAAATCATATAAGATAGTTATGTAGGATCTAATTTTATAGCATTAAATATATTCAATTAACGGTAACCTTAAGTAGCTCAACAAGTTATCCATGAATAGAACTCTGGTTCTATGCATATAAATCACAAAGCAACAAATCATGGGGAATTGTTTTTTTCATTGTTTTAGAAAATTTATGTGCATTTTTTAGAACTTATAATAAGTTTGTAAAATCCTTAAGGATTTGACCAATTTTTGCATTAACCCTAAAAATTTTAATTCTTGAAAATTAATTGTTAACATTATGGTATAAATGTTTGTCCTACCAGTAGTCTGATTTCAAGTATTAAGATTTTACTAGAAAATTTTTAGAATTATTTTGGATATTCACCAATTTTAATTAGAAGTATTTTTCACCATAATATATGAGTTATGGAAAACACTTTCGCCTTCTAAGATAAGTGAATCTTATCAAGGCACCTACTTTATTTGGACATACAAGCCTATAATAAATTTGAAATATTAGATTTATTCATAAGTGTAAATCTTCATTCTGAATTATAGACGGACTAGTGATTAGGAACCCATTAACACCTTTAACCATATGTAGACTATACAATGCAGCTTATCTCCGGTAAAGTGTGCTATGAGTGCTCATATATTCTTTAGCCACAACTAATCTTTTATCCTAAAATTTCAGATAAAACCAGTTTACCCAGATCTCCTAATAATTTTAAATTAAATAACTAGATGATGACTTTTTAATCTCAATAACGCAACTCCACACGCATACTTGTGATACAACTTATAAATGGATGAAACTTAAAGTTGTGATGCCACTAAGGGACACCCAATAGAAGCAGGAACGATGGAATTATTAGAGATTGGCAAGGTCATTTTTTTTTGAAAAGGAAAAGAAATTCTTGTTCTTTATCAATATAAAAAGGGATGGAGTCGTCACCTAATATTTTGATCACTAGAAACCCTAACTGGTCTTAGAGTATAGATAAAAGGGACTTATTGTGTATAAGAAGGACATATCGCTCCTATTATATCTTAACTAAGGTAAGTTGCACTATTTATTTGTCTTATACAAACTGAAGTGTTGTTGTGTTTTTTACTCGTTGATATGTCTAATGGTTAAAGTTGGTACACCCCAGTAGAGTGGATCATAACTTTAAGGGTCAAACCTAGTCATTCTAGAGTCAAAACATAAAAATAAAAGAAATTATCTTTTTATTTAATATCAGGAATACGTCTTATGTATAAGTTTATAATCTTGTATATTAAAAGAAACAAAATAATTTTTTGGTGTTTCTAAAATGTAGACCAAGTTCTCATGATATTAATAAACTAGTTATTAAATCCAAAAATATATGCAAAGATATCATCAACAAAACTATTTTTATTTAATTTAAGGATGTTAAATCATGCCACATATATATATATATATATATATATATATATATATATATATATATATATATATATATATATATGTTGTTGATGCAAATATGAGTTTTATTTTTATTTTTTAGATACTTAGCCATATGTAATTTATTATATTGTATTTTTTAAAGAAATTTTTTTTTGTTTTTTGTGGAAGGAAATTATTTTATTTAATACTGAAAAAGTGTCTCGCATGTAGATCACAATTTTTTTGAGAGACTTAGTAAAAAAATCCACATGAATTTTATTCATTTCACGAGCTTTGTCCAAATTTATGCTAATTCAAATAAATCAATATAAATCCATGAATCACTATTTAATGTTTCAATAAACTCAACCATAAATCATAAACCAACTTTTAATATTCAATTAGAAAACATAACCCTAAAATAAACTCACAATTCAACACAAATTATCAAATAAAAAACACACATAAATTAAAATCAAATAATGTCCAAAATTTCCAAAATTATACACAATAATAAGCATTTTATCCTAAATTTCACAACATTATAGTAATTTGTTCAAAAGATATTTTGAGGTTATGAATCGACCTTTCAAGTGTTTAACATGTCCAAGGACTACTAGAATCAAGGTTGGAGGTCTACTGGAACAGTGGCAATGCATGCATCATGCAACACCGCCACTATCGAGTCATGGATTCACGTGTTGTTGTCGCTAGAAGAGCACCACCCACAAGATCTCAAGCACCTCTCCTTCCTCCTTCTATTTACACTAGTTGTGTAACAAATAGCAACCAGGAACAAAAGAAACAAGCACAACAAGTTTCAGTTTTTTTTCTTCCATTCTCTCTCAGATTTGTTGAGACCATAGTTTGTTGCAATTGGAGGTGTTGGTCATCATTGAAGGAGGTGAAATAGGGTTGTCATAGTGTTATAAAGAGGATGATTGCATAGTTACTAGAGGATTAGTTGTTGGAATTGTCGTGGGTATGTTGTTGACTGATAGGATGAAGAGGAGATTTAATGTTGAAAAAAATCAATCGATCTCCTACTCTCTTAGGAAAAGTTGAAGATTATGAGAGTGGTGCTCTTTGGGTTAGACAGATTGTGAGCTATCTTTTAGATCTTATAGTGAACGGGGAAGAAATTATTAGCTAAATAGTTGTTTGTCCAGGTGTTGTGGTTTGTTGTGTGTATTAATGTTGAGTGTAAGGTTGAGAAAGGGGAAATGAATACCATTTTTTTTCTAGGTGAGGGTGGTGGCCTCGTTTAAAAAAATGGGTTAGGGTTTTTGTATTGTATGGGTATGTGAGTTGGTAGGTAGAAAAGTGTTTTTGTATATGTGTGATTTTTTCTCTAACTAATTCTCTCTTTTTTATTTTTGGGAAAATGCTTTCTCCCTTTTGCTTTTGCTTGTGAGATTCTTTCACTATTTATTTTGTCTCTTCCTAATTGCTTAGTTCGCAAGCAACTCAATATCATTTTAGTCCCTCATTTTATTTCTTCGCACTCTTTGTCCTCTTGTCCATATTTTTTTATTTTATTTATTTTTTTGAAAAAAGCAATGTCAATGTGGACTCGATTAGAAAATAAATAGTGATTTTGAAATGAACCCATTAAAAAATGAACGTGTTGAAAGTAAAGTTTTAAATTTTAATTTTTTTTATAAAAAGACACTGAAAATATAGAAAATGATTCAAATACATCAAAAATATTTTTTTTATTTTATGTTGTTTTCGTTATTTTTTGGATTTTGTTTTTAAAAATGTTAAAAAAATAAGATAAAAAATCAGGTTATTACACCAGTTATTATTTTTATTTTATATATTTTATTTTATTTATCTTCAAGGTTAATTCTACTTGTTAGGTACATATGATTTTATTGTTATAAATAAAAAAATATAAATACAACTTATCTATCTAAAACTTGAGATTAAAAAAATTAAAGATAAATTAAATAATCTCTTTGAAATATTATGAAATAATAGAAAATATAAATTTATATTTTAAAAAGATTTAAGTTAAAAAAATTAAAAAATAAAAGAGTGGGTATTAATTAAAAAAATTTAAAAAAAAGAGGTTGGGGCTCAACTAAGCCTCACAAGTCAAACTTGAGTGTCTTTTTTTTTTTAAGAGATTGTTTTTGTTTTTGTTTTTTTTAATAGAAGACACATTATTTGGCATGGCATACGCGATGTTATCCGTGTATAAGTCACTTGTAGTAGTAAAACAAATCAGGATCTAAGTATTGGGATATCAAAAACATCCTAGAAATTGCACTAAATATATTTTTAAGTCTAAAACACACTCTAATCACTTTAAAACCTAAAATCAAACTGGATAAGAAAAACTAATTATCTGATCCTAATCTAGTTTTTCTGACATGTTTAAAAAGAGATACCACCTAAACTAAATTATTATCTTTAAGACGAATCAATTAACACTAAATTTGGTCACTTTGATGGTTAGGTTATGATCAATAGAATACTTTCTCTCTCTTTCCTTAAATGGCTGAAGCGTAAGAAAATGAAGATTTGGACTGAAACTAAAAACAATATAAAATAACATGGACTAAACTTGTATATTTCAAAACTTCATGAGCAATATCTAATTTTTTATAGTTTTGTTTTGTAAAAATAGCCCTATCTATTTTTTTAGTTGTATTATGTTTAGTCGTTGTTCTTCAATTTAATTCTTACAATAAATTTATAACTTATTTTTTAAATAGATCTTTAATTTAATATTAAAATACTCTCATACTTACATGCAAGGAAATAGAAATAAAAAAAAAACATTATAGCTCCTATCCCAGATAAATTTGGATTTGAGCAATGTTTTCCTTTTCCTTTTCCTTTTTCTTTTTTTTTTGTCTTAGAAGTTTTTTCTATTCAGATCATTTTTTTTTTAATTTCATCATTTTACTTTGTGTTGAGTAAGAATTAGCTTTGATGTAAAAAAAAATATCTCGACATTGAATTGATGCTTGATTTATATAAAAAAAAAATTGATTTTATTGCTTGTTAAAAATAGAAAATGTGGGGAACAAAATTGTCATTAAGGCAAAAATGCAAGTTTTCTTTATTGTTCATTAAGTGACTTTTTTTAAATTGTTGTCTCTAGAGTTTTTTTTTTTTGGTCCCTTTAGTTTAAAACTTTTATCTTTGGATCCAAGATTTCATTTTATTCACATTTCAATCTTTAAGTTTGAGATAAGAGAGAGAGTTGTTGGAAAATGACAAAGGAGAGAGAAAATAATTGGTTACCTGGATTATATGAATAATAAAGCCAAATTTAATAGAAAAAGTGTCGTTGAGGTGTTTTTAATATTTTATATTGCCAAAAAAGTATATCAAAATTGATAAAGATTTTCTTAAAAAAACCATTTTAGGAAATTTTTGAGTTGAGAAATTAGTTTACTAAGATTCTAAGAGTGTTTTTTATTATTATTATTTATGAGAAATTAAGTTAAAAATTGATTTTTTAGGTCCAAGAAACCCTAGCAAAAATTTTCAGCCACCTTTTGTAACTAAAATCTAGAAAAGCAAATAACGTGTCGTTTGCAATAACAGATGATGCATCGTTTTTCATAGTAGACAAAACTATGTTTGCTTTATTTTACAAAAATCAAAAGGAGAATGACATTTCGTCCACCCATAAGAAAACAAAATCAGAGAAAAGGTTAAGTTAATGGGCCTGGCCTTACAGGTCCACGCATGCCAAAACTTTGTTTTATTTTGCCAGGTATGCAGTCCTCCATCTCTTCAGCCTAGGTGCTTGTCTTTTTTATATATATGAATTTTGATTGAAAAGCACTATAAAAGAAAGGCTCAATATGATATTTGAATCACAACTCAATTTCTCCATGGTTCTTAAAAAATATTATAGGTTTTTATGGAAAGTTAATATTTTTTCCAATTATAATATACCTAATATGCAAATAAATAAATAAATAAATAAATGTTCATGAAAATTAAATGAAAATAAAATATTAATCCTTTAAATTTTTTGATGGATTTTTTACATGATTTTATCACATTTAAAAAATATTATTATTATTTTCCTTCAATGAATTAAAAATTATTGAGAAATTATATATATAGTTTTGAGATCATGATAGGTTTTATTTAAAATCAATGCTTACCATGAAAACATATTTTCACAAAAATAGTAAAAAGATATTTTAATAAGAAAATGAAGTTTAGATTAAAGAAATGTATTGCTTCTTGATAATTTTATTCATCGTCTTTTCTGCAAATGATTATTTTTATATTTTTTTAATTAAATAAAAAATAGATTAAAAAAGAAAGGTTATTAAACCTGATCAGAGCAATGACTTAGGTTATGGGTTAGGCAGGTTAACCCAATTTGATCCAAGTGAATCTAAAACATCATCATTCCCATTTTGTTTATAAAAAAATTAAATTGATGTCATTTTATATTTTTTAAAAAATCATATTGAGTTTTGGTTGGTTTGACTGAGTCACGTGTGCGCTTGCCATTTCAATTGGCTCATACTATGTCACTAAGGACCATTCAAGCTTAATTGAGTTTAATAACATTGTCTAAAATTTGTCCATGACCGGGCACAAACAAATGACTAGTTAAGACTTATAACTATGGAAACAAAATTTACAAGGATGTGATTAAAAATAAATTAAATATGATGACCAAAATTTAAGGAAGAAAAAACTTTAGATACCAAGGAAGGGAAAATCGACTATAAATATTGATATAGCTCCTATCAACAATTAAATGCCTCTCTCCTTTAGTTTTTGTTACTAGTTAGTTATTTGCGTGCTGGCATGAAGAAATTTTTAACAATGTTATTAAACTCAATCAAGATTCATAGGTCCACATAGTGACTCATCAACCTAGCCAAAACCCAGTTTGATTTTAAAAAATGATGTCGATTTAATTTTTTTTATAAGAAAATAATGAAACGATGGAGTTTTTTATTAACTTGAGTCAAATCGAATGAACCTGCTCAACTCGTAACCTAGGTTATTACCCTTGCTAATTTTAAAAACCTTGCTTTTGGAATTCATTTTTTTATATAATTAAATGATTATAAAAATAGATATTTATAGGCAAGAAAACATATAAAATTATCGAGGAAAAATATATTTTTCTCATCAAATTTTTCTTTTATAATTCATGTAATTTGTAACAATAGTTTTTTCTTAGTAGCATGGTTCATTGAATAAAAAACAACAATACTCAAGAAATAAAATTTAAGAAAAACTATAACAATTTGAAATAAAAAGGAAAAGACATTTTTTAATAAAAAACTAAATTTTCTTATTCATGCCTTTTTTTTTCTTTTTATGTAAATAGTTTTTTAGAAGCATTGTTTTTCCCAAAAAAACTCATTATGATCATGAAAGCAAGCTTTAATTAGAAAAATAAAAATCATAAATCGATAATTTCTTTGCAACTATATAAAAAACATAAGAATAAAAAATAAAAAATATATATATATAATATTAAAAATTAAGAAAATATATGTTTTTCTCTCATTTATTATTAAAGATAAGATTATTTGGAAAATTCTACATATTATACTAGTACATAATTATCCATAAAACAAACAATACTATCATCATAAAAAAGCTCTAATCTTTTAAAAAACAATGACATATATATTTTTTTTTATTAGGAACATGTTTTTAGAATAAAAAGCAGCGAAAATTGAAATAAACATTTGTTAAAATTTTCATCAATTTGAAATATATATTTCTTCGATCTAAACTTCATTTTCTTATTAATGAATCTTTTAATGTTTTTTTTTTAACAAAAACATGTTTTTAAATTGTAAGCAGTATTTTTTAAAACAAAAAACTATCATGATGTTAATAGTAAGATTTTTTAACAATATTAAAATAATATCTCAATATTTTATATTTTATTTAAGGCAAATAAAAATTAATAAATGTGATAAAATTATATTAGAAATGTATTAATATTTAAAAAAAATTATTAAAAAATCATGTACATAAAAATTAAAAGAATTTTGTTAAAATCCCTATAAAACTTATAATATTATTTATGAACCATATAAAAAATAAATAATAATTGGAATATCATGATAAACATTTTTTTTATAATGCATTAATAAATGTGATAAAATTATATTAAAATTTTTATTAATATTTTAAAAATAATTAAAAACAATCATGTACATAAAAATTAAAAGAATTTTGTTAAAATCCCCATAAAACTTATAATATTATTTATGAACCATATAAAATATGAATAATAATTGAAATATCATGTTAAGCATTTTTAATTGTTGTGCATTTCAATCAAAATCTAAAAATAATAAATTGAAAAAAAAAAAACCAAACAAAAGAGTTAGGCACCTAAGCCAAAGAGATGGGGGAAGGCCTAACAAGTGTGGGCTTGCAAAGCTAGCCCACGGGCCTAGCTATTTTCTTTCATTTTTGTGTTCGCACTTTCTCTTTTTTCTTTTAAATAAAGTAGATGATGCATTGTTTGTTGTGGCAAACAATAGGTTATTTGCTTGTTAAATTCTAACCATTGGAGAGGTGATTGAAAAACTAGGCTAGGATATTTTTAATTTAACAAACTATTTGTCAACCTAGTAAATATTTTTATAACCTCAATAAACTAATTTGTCAACTCAAAATACCCCTAATCGGTCTAAAAATATAAAATTAAAAAAAAATATTTCTCAACTCGTATCTATGTTTTCCAGAAAAATAAAAGCTTAAAAACACCTTAATAAAAAGTCATCTCGCCAAATGAAACCCATTGATTACTTTTTTTTATTTATTGAAGTGTGGTCAACCAACAACTTTATATTTCTTTCATCTTTTTCCAACAAGACTTTCTCTTTTCTTAAACTAAAGATTGAAAATTGAACAAAATGAAGTTTGAAACCAAAACTATAACTCAAAAAACTAAAAGGATTGTAAAAGAATAAAAAGGAAAGTATATAAACCAAAACCCCTTTTTTCTCTCAAATTAAAGATTTGCCACACGACTTTCTTTTGTTTTTCAGCCTAATCCTTTATCTTTTAATTGTGTTTTTTTTTTATTACAAATTAAAAAAAATGATTAGGGTAGTAAATTCACTATACACCTAGACACACTTCACTGTAAACGAGAATAATAAATTAACTCTATTGTCCTTAAAAAAAAAACCCATTAGGTAGTTATTAGGAGCAATACTATAATTTTATAAAAACCAATTAGTCATTATCATATTAATTACTAGAATATTCTTAAATCAAAATAAATGCAACTGAAATTTAGGGGTTGATTCCTCTTTTTGCATTAAAATGCACAATAAATTTACTTTGCTATCATTTGAGTCAGATTTTTAAAATCTCAGAATACAGGTTGATTCTTCTTTTCTCATGGCTTTTTTGGTAGTAATCAGGTCATGTCAGGGATAATTTTGTACTTTTTATAAGATTAAATAACATTTTTTAAGAAAAATTATTGGTATGTGCATAGCACTTACCAGCTTGTTAAGTTATTTCAAGCGCTTTTAGCAATGCGTGTGATGATGTAAGGTGGTGAAAATTAACCATCCATAACAATATTAGGAAGCTCATGACATCTTCTTCCTAATGAGGTGGCACATACAATGATTTTATACATTGGCTTGGATTCAAGAACCTTTTTATTTTTTATTTTTTTTATTTTTTCTTTTCTCCTCAAAAAAACAAATTGCATAGTAAAAAAGTCTTATGTTGTCCTTTTATTTTGTTTAGGCTTCTAATTTAATTCTCTTGCTTTTGATTGTTTGATTTTTATATTGATTTCTTTTGTTGACTTTTTTTATTTCAATTTTGCCTTTCATTAAAATCTTATTTTTCCTTTTATTTTGTTTTGGTTTTGAATTTGTTCCTTTTTATTTTTATTTTTTTATTTTAAATTTTTGTTTTGATTTGTTTTGAAAAGTGTTTGATTTTTTTTATATTTCACTCTTAAATAAAATAATATACCCCCATTCTTCTTGTTTATCGTTCTATCCTCTTGTTCTTTTAGCTTGTTATATTTTGTTTTTGAGCATTTTATTAAATTGAATTATTTTTTAATTTTATCTTCTAATTTGAGTTGGTTAAAAATTAAATATTGTAATTTTTTCTAATTAAATTACACTAGGCTTATAACTCAGGTTATGAATTTGAAAAGTTAAACTAAATGATATCAGTTTTTAATTTTTTTTTACACTTTTTTTCATTTTATTATTTGACACTTTTTATTTTATCTTTTATTTTGTTTCTTTAAAAATTATTACCACCTCGTGAACAGGTTGCTTGTTGGGCATGTGCACTTAGATTGATAAATTTAATTATTATTTTTTTTTTTTATGATCACCCTTTTCTTTTTAGTTCAATACATCTAATGCCATTACCTTTTTTTTTTTTTTGTCATCATCCCTAGCCAGTGTCTATAACCCATTGTGCAGGCTGGGAACGTGATCGGTAAAAGCATGTATGGAAAAACAAAACGAGCTTCCTTTGTAATTGTAATGTAATAATAATAATAATTATAATATAATAATAAATTCCAACCGAGTCCATTAACAAGGATAAATTAACAGCCCTGTGGACATCAAGAAACAAAACAATCATAATATAATAATAGAATCATAGAGAGATCAGTCAACTAGACACATACATTAGAGCAACTCCAAATGAAACTCTAATCTTCGTACTCCTGGTATAACCTGAGAAGCTCAGTGCAGCCAGACATGGGCTGTG
>Ga0325411_1003494_pt1 | contig 17732 bp, 13 predicted proteins | sample PopdelMetagenome_13_FD_206181 | JGI IMG/M metagenome (GOLD analysis project Ga0325411, IMG submission 206181) | Populus deltoides microbial communities from Bellville, Georgia, United States - Xylem-PdIQD-R4 | ecosystem: Host-associated > Plants > Phyllosphere > Stem > Wood/Secondary xylem...
TTGCAATGTTCCTTGTGTTGTTTTTATTGGGCTGGGTATGGAAAACGCAGGAGAAATATCTGGTTGGAACACAAGGAGAATCCATGATTTACCACCAGGAAATCACCTGCAATTTTAAAAGAACTGGATTTAATTGTAGTATTGTACTGTTCATATAAACAATGATGCATCATGGGGTTTTTTTTCTTTTCAATTACATTTATTTAGTGGCCTAGTTAGATGGAATTCATATTGAAATCACAATAGAAGTACTGCATAAAAAAAGGGACGAGGCTGTAATGCAAGGAAATCAATAGGCCTGGTCCTAGTTTTTTTAATTTTTTATTTTGATCTTCAAGTTCATCTTGTTTGTGTTTTAGTCCCTGAATGGTAGATAATAGCCCAAAAACGACAGTTGAGAGAAAAAGTGATTGATTATCACGATTCCAATCACGAAAATTATCAAGTTTGGTGTCCAAATATTCAATTCCAATAAAAAAAAGTTGAATACTGTTGGTTTTTTGCATTCAAACTGGTCGGAAAAAATAGAATGAGCCTTTGAAGATTTGGGTCTTCAGTTCATTCTTTGTTTTGTGACTGATTTTGGACAACTTTAAGGGCATATGCATGTTTTAGTGAGTTTTTCATGTGCTTGCAAGTCAGAAATTAGTTGAAAATCAGTTATTTGGTCTCGAAAACTAGAAGTGATTATGCTCAGTTTCTAACAACTTGAGCTGTCGTAAATTAAGCACGTAAATAACACGTTATTTATTGAGGCAAACGATGCATGGTTTGTTTTTTATTTTTTTAAATAAAAAGTTCACATCTCATCCATTCCCTTGATCAAACGTCTGTTTGTTTTTTATTTTAAAAATATTTTTTAAATAAATTTCTTTACTTTAATTTTTTTTCATATTGTTTTAATATGTTAAAATCAAAATTAATTTTTAAAAAAATAAAAATTATTTTAATGTATTTCTAAATAAAAAAATATTTTAAAAAACAATTATTAACATACTTCTAAACACTCATTAAAAAAACAAAATAAAAACCAGACACGTAGATCCGCATCCGCCTTTAAGCCCTGTGAACCTCACTTGCTACCCTCACTTGCTACCCTACTACTGGGGTACTTGGCGGCGTGGTAGCGGTTGCTTTTTAAATATTTTTTGTGCTGAAATACATGCCAATGATGTTTTTTTATTTTTTAAAAATTATTTTTGATATCAACACATCAAATCAATCCAAAACATACAAACCATATTAAATTTTAACAAAAAAAAATAAAATTTTTAACCATATTAAATTTTAACAAAAAAATAAAAATTTTTAAAAACACCTTTTACACCGCGTTACTAAACATGTTCTACAAGGGAGGCATGCTTTGGACCTAGGCCTTTTCATATCCTTTTCTCTTTATTTTTTTAGCACTGCAGAAAAAAATATCATGATAATTCATTTATGTTTCATTTTTTATATGGTTTTTATATAAAAAAGTAGATTTTTATTTGAATTTTCATAATTTATTTTTAAATTTCCATGTATTAAGTATGAAAATAATAATACTAATAATAGACTGTTCATAAAACTTCCATAATAATATATACATTTTAAACTAGAATAATTGTTTCTGTTAGAATATAGCAGGAAAAAAAATTTGAGCCCAGGCGTGCAGGCAACCAAAATTTGAAATTGTAAAATTACAAGTTCAATAAATAATACGGTCACAGGTGCATCAGTCAAGATTTGAAGTTTCTACAGCAGTTTTTTTTTTTTTTTTTTGTTCTTTAAAATACAACGATCGACAGAGCCCAACAAGGACAGCTTGACAAGCTTTTATTTTGCGATTATAACTCAATCCTACTCCCGCAAACAGTACAAAGAAACCCCCCAAACGCACGCTTGGCAGAGCAGACACTTCCGCGAGAAGATATTTTGAGAACGCTGCAAGGGCTGACCAACCCTCACTAATCTGCAAACAAACATAAATTTTCCTCCGAAGTGACACCGTCAAGCTATAAAAGAATAATAGTAGGTAGCAATCTCCCTTCTTATTCTGCCCTGGACTGGCCGGCACGGGAAGACAAGATGATGCCAACAATAAGGCCATAGAGAGCCAACGCTTCAGCAAAGATGAGGATAAGAATCATTCCAACAAAAAGTTTAGGCTGCTGAGCATTAGCTCTGCGAGAGAGAAAAAATGTATCAGTATGAATCGCAAGTCAAGAGATTCTTCTCCCTAAGTTGCATTCTTGCAAGTGCAAAAGATATTGCAACACAATGGAAAATTCTCCTGTGTAAGTACCATGCAGCCTCCATCAGAGATTTCTCATTTTGTCTTAATTTTACAGAAAAATAACAGACATTACAAAGTTTGCACAGCAAAACTAGACAACAGATCTATATAATTTAGAAACCACGGCATCATATCAAGGGGAAAACAGTTCAAAGCAAAAAACTAACTAACAAAGTATGACACTAGTAAAAAAAATAAATACAGGTTGAGACACATTAACCATACCAATACTGTATTAGTTAATAACAAAAATCACATATCACATATACTCTACATAAAAAGGACAGCAAACATACCTCACACCAGCATCACCAACAATGCCAATGGCCATTCCAGCAGATAGCCCGGCAAGGCCACAAGCGAGACCGGACGAGAGATGTGCATACCCGTCGAAAAGGTAATAAGACTTGGCCTTAGGGTTAATTCCGGTACTAATAATAACAGCAATAATCAACCCATAAATACCCAACACACCAGCCATAACAACTGGAACAATCGACTTCATCACCAACTCGGGCCTCATCACTCCCATCGATGCCACACCAACTCCACTCTTAGCGGTTCCATAAGCTGCTCCCATACCTAAACAAACACCAAAACTCCAATATTACACCAAAAACAAAACACACAGAAGCATTTCAATAATTCTTCCTAGAACTAAAATTTCTGCAGATCTAAGGAATTTGTTAAAAATCTAATCTTGATTAAGCAAAATGGTTCTATAACATAAAGATTATCAAATCAAAATTTACATCAAAATGCTTTTTCCCGGGTCATTAATAAATGTCGAAATTAATATCATTTATTGACAAGTAAGCTAATTGAAGATCCAAGTCAACGTAATTAACACAAACCCATTATTAATTACGCATAAGTACGGCCAATAATCAAATTCAAAGAAATAATTGCTACGAATATAACATTAAACTAAAATGAAATCACTTTAGACATGTATAATTGCATCAAGATCGATCTGATAATCATCCATATAGCAATTCTATTTTCCTTCATTTTCTAGGGAACCAATCAAGAACATGAAAATAAATAAAACAATTAAAAGATCGAATAAAAGAAAAGGAAATGTAATTATTTACATGAGAAGACGAGGGCAGCAGCAGCCCCAAGGAAGCCGAAGAACGGTGCAGTTTCATCGCCACTGAAAGTAGACATGATTGATAAACTGGATCTGAGACAGTGTCGTTTTAGATCTGAAGTTTGCAGATAGCTTTTTGAGAAATTAGAATTCCTTCGCTCTCTCTCCCTGTTTAGAGAAGAAACGGGTGGAAGACAATCATCCATGGATATAAAACGTCGCACGTGTTAAATTGGGCTTGTTTGTTGTATAGTGGGCCCATTGTATGGGCCAACATAGGTGGAAACTACGAATTAGAGCCCAGAAGCGAAAGAAGTTTGACAAGCTATCAGTTAATACACTAACTTGAATTTTTTCTAGGAAATCTCTTAAATCTTCATCAAAATTAAAAAAAAAAAATCACCCATGATGATTGATCTATCAAGTAAATCTACAGTCAAAACATGATCACATGCAGGGCTCACAGAAATTAACAGAACATGCAAGGTTATTACTGATAGACCAATGCTAGCTAGGTGGTGAAATAAAAATTATTTTACTTTTGAGAATTAAATTAAAACATTAGTAATAGTTGGAGGACTGACTTATAGTAGGTTAAGCATTAAAGTATCTTGCCGTACCCGGAAAAAAACAATCCACAGGAGCCAAAGAATAAAGAGCCAACAAAAGCGCCTTCGCTGTGCTCTTACTACTACTACTATTACTTGGGGCATTGGATAGACTGAGTTTTGTTGTGGAGAAAAATGGCAATAACACTTAACAACGGATTCAAGATGCCAATTATTGGTTTAGGTGTATGGCGGATGGAAGGAAAAGAAATCAGAGACCTCATTACTAATTCTATCAAGCTTGGCTACCGTCATTTTGATTGTGCTGGTACCTCTTTCCCTTACCCGTTCTTGTTTTTGGTCGCTTATTTTCTGGGCTCGTGGTTAAATCATCATAGCTTTGAAAGTGTTCTAGCATTTTTGGGTTCTTGATTGATGAAATCCACATGGGTTTTGCTAGTTATCAATAAAGTTCTTGTCTTTGTGGAAAATGAGGAATCTTTCTTGATTTTATTGCTTCTTCTTAAGATAATTAGCATGTTTAGAAAATTTGAGACAATCGGTTATTTGGTAAATTGTGTTTGAGGGGTTCCTTTTTTGTGGTTGCAGCTGATTACAAGAATGAACCAGAAGTAGGGGAGGCATTGGCTGAAGCTTTTAAAACAGGGCTTGTTAAGAGGGAGGATCTTTTTATCACTACCAAGGTTTAGTTTAATCACAGATCTTAACAACACTCACATGAATTATTGTTAAGTTATTATGCACAATGGTAATTGTTTTTCCTTCTTTTCCACCTGGTTTGCAGCTATGGAATTCAGATCATGGACATGTTGTTGAGGCCTGCAAGGATAGTTTAAAGAAGCTTCAGCTTGATTATCTTGATCTTTACCTTGTGCACTTTCCTGTAGCCACAAGGCATACTGGTGCTTGCTTCTACTCACTTTTGTTTTGCCTTGTTATTATATATATTTATGTGCATCAGTCTATGCCTTTTGGTTGGATTTCCAACTCCTATTATCAGTGCAGTTCGATAATCTGAATAGCTGAAGATTCTTATGATGAATATAGGAGATGGCTTGGAGTGATGATGAAGATTTATGATTAAACTTTATCTATTTCATTGCTTAGATGGTGCACGTTCTGAATATGAATTTGTAAGGAGACTTGGTGTGATCAATTTCGTTCTAGCTATCATAGAAATGGTTTTGTTGGCTCTACTGCATAATATATGGGGCCAAAATCAAAACAGATGGAAGAAAAGACATATAAAGTGGGATCAATTACAGAGATTAGATACACGGAAGTTAGATGGAAAAAAAGTATTTGTTTTTCCCATTTATCTTCTCTTCTTGTACGCCTGATTTACAATTTTCTACTTCAACCAGTGAAATTTGCAGCAGGAAGTAAATCTTCTGTTTAGTTGATTAGAACTTTGACATAAACAATAATATTGTGTTCTGAAACTTTATGATTTGTTTGCATGCGAACAGGAGTGGGTGCGACTGGCAGTGCATTGGATGAGGATGGGGTGCTGGATATAGACACAACTATATCCCTCGAAACCACCTGGCATGCCATGGAAGATCTGGTTTCCTTGGGTTTAGCTCGCAGCATTGGAATCAGGTGAGCTGGAAGTCTAAAAGGAAAATCCTATGGATACCCGCAACCTGGAACCTTATTTTGAGTTTAACCATTCTTGTTGTCACATCTGTTTGAATCACATTAATTAAAACTTAATTATGGAGTGGATAAATAGTAAATAACTTGCAGAAGCAAGTTGAATTTGTTCGTACTTTGGAATTTTGGTCTCATTGAAAGTTCATCTGCAGCAACTATGACATCTTTCTAACTAGAGATTGTTTAGCCTACTCGAAAGTGAAGCCCGCTGTGAATCAAATTGAAACTCACCCGTACTTCCAGCGTGATTCTCTTGTAAAATTCTGTCAGAAGCATGGCATCTGCGTGACTGCTCATACTCCTCTTGGAGGTGCCGTGGCCAATACTGAATGGTTTGGCACTGTATCAGTACTGGATGATCCTGTTCTGAAGGTATGTCATTTCTTTTTCAGGTGGATTATCTGTCAGCTGATTATCAATACCTGAGAGAAAACTGTTCTCTGTTGGTGCTTTTTATCATCAGTCTTATCATCTCATTTGCTTTTTTCGGTCAGGGCCTGGCTGAAAAATACAAGAAAACCGTGGCCCAGATTGCTCTCCGGTGGGGCATCCAACGAAACACTGTTGTCATCCCCAAGTCATCAAAGGTCGAGAGACTGAAGGAAAATTTTGAGGTTTTAGACTTCGAGTTGAGCAAAGAGGATATGGACCTGCTGAAAGAGTTGGACAGGAACTACAGGACCAACCAACCTGCCAAGTTTTGGGGAATAAACTTGTATGCTTGATCATGTCCATTATATCATTTGAAAATGTCCCCTTGCCTCCTAAGAATAATAGCAGCAGTATGGATGTTTTGCTTATTGCGCTTAGTTTCTGAAACTGTGAGAAATTGATTGACATCATGGTCAAGGGTTGATTAGTATCATATGCTTTACTTTGGTAAAATGGCCTCTACCTGTATAACCTGTTTGCTTTTCAAAAAAATTGATTTTTTTTATTTCAAATTAATTTTTTTTTATTTTTAGATTATATTAATATAAAAATAAATTTAAAAAACAAAAAATATTATTTGAATACATTTCCAAACAAAAAAATATATATATTTTAAAAAACCACTATGCAATTGCTTACAAATTATAGTCAAGCAACAATTTGAATGCCTAATTCATTATAGTAATTGCACCATCCAATTGGATGGGATGTCTGCAGCTTACAGGAAATACACAATCAGATAGAATTCAATCGCCTCTGGAAAGACATCTGGACATAACATAAACATTCACCAAACTAATTGCTTCTCTAAGAAATTTTTTCCTACCTCTTGTCAAGACTTTGCTGTGGCCATCATCTTAATCACGCGATGGCAACTGCATGCAACAGTGAAAAAACGTGTTCTTTGGAGTTTTAACATAAAAATGGAATAATTGCAACACGGTTGCTTGGATAATTGTCAAATTTCTGAAGATACCACCTGTGTGTTTCTGCAGCTGCAAACACCAGATTTGACACCTGCATCCAGAGCAAGATTTCAGATCTCGTGGAATAAGAGAGAAGGAAAACCGCAATCAAGGAGGGGGGGAAAGACATCTTGTGAATCTTAAGAGAAACATACCACAAATCCAAAAACTAACCAAATGGTGAGGTCTGCCCCTCCACTAGCAAAAACCATGCCAGCATATATAACCTGTATCATTTGCATAAAACAAGTGAACCCTCTGCGCTTCAATCTCACTATGCGCAAATCAGAAATGAGCTCAAGAGAGAGTGGCCGGAACTTACAATCTCTGCCAAATAGTGTGGAGATGAAACAATCTCGAACCAATCACCACGGGGAATTACATATTCATCAACCTTTGCCCCGTGTTCCCTTAGTGAGCCCTAATCAACCAACATGATAGTGAAGGTAAGAATTCTAGTTAGTCTTGTAACCTGGCATCCTTTTTCCACATAAATGAAATCAACAAAGATACGTGGACACTTATGGGTGCCTAGTCGACTGATAGGACCCCAGTTTATGATGATATTTGAAACAAGTTGATTTGATATATAAGATTATAGGAACAAAGAGGAGTGTTCAGAACCAGAACGCGGGCGTAGTGTTTTCTACTAACTTATTCTCATGGCTAGCTGTAAAACCAAATAGACTCAAGACCGATCAAAAAAAGTGCAGCAAGTGAAAATATTGAACAGTTACATAATGCATCAAATCAAGATAAGTTGTAGAACATTCAAGATGAAAATGTGTTTCATCATACAGCTAAACATTTTCACTAGTACAATACCAATAACCAAAGTTCCATGGTCAATGGGTTTGGAGTTAAATCTCGAGCCATTAAAACAGCGTTCAAGCTTTGGTATTGACACAATAACAGCAACACAACACCAATAACTGGCTCATACATCACATACCAGTATCAGAATAGAAGTGAATTCCCTCCTGCAAACATATAGTAATATGAATTCATTGCACTGAAAATCATCTAATTTCCACAAACTTCCTTTTGGTAGCTTCACATTGCAATGACCAACCTATCAGAATTATGCTTTTATATTAACAAGTAGTTATACTTTTTAGTGTTTTCAACATAATCTTCTCTTGAATAGCTGAATTATAACTAATTCAACTTTCCCATCCAACACGAGGAAAAGTATCATGTCCAGTGTCCACTATATTTATATTCATTTTCATTAACTTGAAGCTATTAACTACCAGTTGAGAACCTCACCTTCTGTTGAGTTTACCGCAGTTCAGATATCACTTGTTAAGCTTGATGCAGTTTGGATGCCATTTGTTAAAAATTGAGTGGCAAAATTTGGTGAACTTAAATAAGAACACAATTTTACCATATTAATTATTACAGACTAGGAGTCCAAATACATTAGCTCACATAACACCCACTATAAATATATATAACACTCAGAATACAAGCACTAGTACAAATGATTAAAGAATACTCTCACATCCTATCTTTTATTTAGTGACCCATAGGAGCTCTCCCTAGCTCTCTATATCACTTATTTTCTCTGCCAGTCACCAAACTAAAATAAAGCATGAACCTTCCTTTTTATAGCTGGTGGAGAGGCCAAATTTAACAACGTTAAATTTTTGCTTCTACCAAAACATGCACCAAATTTCCACATCCAGATATTGTGCAGATGGTGACTTGAAAAGCTTGTCACATAAAGACAAACTTGTAACCATGCAGGGTAGGAAACATTGCCATACAAAATGTTAAACCATTAAATGGCACACAAGCACGCAATTGCTAGCCAATGATTTTGGCATCTTCAACACCTTGGTCATGATATAGCTACAGGCATAACATTTTTGGCTACCAGAGAAGTAAACGGTTAATTCGTTTTCCTTTTCTTTTCCTTTTAAGAGAAGCAATATTGCCATTTGACAAGTGATCATAAAATAGTGATACTCACAAGAATTGCATGGCAACGATGCTGATGAATCCAACCCCAAAGAAATATAACTGCGCCAATCCACTGGCACCATCCAAGCTTCAATAAAGGGTTAACAAAGTCCCACCAGTGAAATTCAATGTTTTGCATTGAGCTTGTGCCTTTAAGAATGAACTCAGACACTTCATTTATGCCAAATTTGAGCACTTCGGGTGCACAGGTACAGCAGAGTGTCAGAGGCGCTGCTGTGTAGAAGCTAAGCTCAAAAGGAAATATCAATCAGCACAACATGCTAGAAAATGTCCCCATGTACAATAAATTCATGGTAAACAAAAAGGAAGAAGATTGTAACTACAAGTGCTTTGATCACAGACATGGATTACATTGGGATTTAAATGTTAACAAGGCTGCCTGGCAATATGTTATGAAGCATATTAACCAGCATGAATCAGAACTTCCGAAAAGACACAAATTATACATGTTAATGAATTATATAGCCAGTTGAAATCAAGCATAAAATATTCAAGGAAAAAAAATGCATCCGACAGCAATTTGACATGCAGCGTGTGCATGTTAACATGGGGAGAAAGACTGCAGAAAAAGAATTAGATCAGAGAGCTTCAAGATACTCACAATAAGCCAGTAAGATAGCCAAAAATGTGCATCCGAGCAGAGGCGCTATAATTAAATACATATGCTGTCTCGAAAAGACGCCTCGAGACTTGAACTTCCATTAGCAAAAGCAGAAACACAGAAAGCCAAACCCTGTATCTATTCTCTAAACTCATCAACCGTGATCGATGAAAGGAGAATATGTTTGATCGTCCTGCCAAGTAGCTGCCAAGATCGGAGTAGAAAAACGGCTCAGAAACTATTGGTGTCATTCTATAAGCATATATCGATGTTCCAAGAAGCAAGAGAGTTGTCCACGCCACAGCCACCACATAGAAATGAGAGAAGAATCTTTGGGGAACAGTGAATTTCTACAATCCAAAATTGAATCAATCAGAAAATTTGATGAATCAATGACAAAGTATCATCAAAACCACAAAATGAACATTGAGAGGAAATTTAGACACGAAACCGATAGCTATAAACCTCAACAATCCACAAGCTATCATTAAATTGAAACTACATTCATCTTAAACTGGGATCCTCTAGTATTTCCCAGTGCATTAGTAGGGGCAAACATGCAAACTATACTATATGAATAGTATTTCCCTTTCTAATTACCAATAAAACGTAAGAAAACGATCCGACCAAACTAAACCCAGCAAAACTATCTATCTCACAGAGATTAAACAGGTCCTGAAGTTCAAGAAAATGGAAAAAAACTCAGAGCTCACACGATGAGATGATGATTGCATGATCTTTCCTCTCCTTGCAAACCCCAAAACAAGTCCATGAAAAGAACCCAGCCAAGAACATGGCAGTGAAGCTATAAGTATAGGCAGTGTCCCTGCAATCCAAGCTGCTCTCAACAACTCCACAAGCCCAAGTTCCATTTTTTAACAGAAACCCAGCTAAAAATACGGAACTTTACAAGTTATGAAACATTAATTTCATACAAAGATAAAGAGCATCGGTGGTTAAATTGGGTATTGAAGGAATGAATCACCTTGTTCAAGATAAATTGATGCGGGGCTGACACGGTAGTAACGGACTGTATTGATGGTTTTTATTTGCTTTTGAAGTTATAATTATCTCAAATAAATATTTATTTTTAGTTTATTATTAAATTTTATAAACATCTATTTTTATCATATAATTAAATAAAAATATAAAAAAATTATTAAATTCAATAGAGTTCATAACTCAAGACGTAGAGGGGGACAAAATCAATTATTATCTTAATATTTAAAAAAAAACTATAATCTTAAAGTTTTATTAGAAATTAAGTTATGTTTTTGTTGATTATTGAAATTACATTTAGATTTATAAAATTGATTGATTTAAATTGAATTAATTTCCACACGGTTTAATTTAAAACTCAAGTTAAATAAAGAGTTGAATTAGGAGATTTCAAAATTAATTTATTTGGTCAAGTTTAATAACATTATTAAAAAAAATTTCGTGTTTTTAATATGTTTTTATAATTTTTTAAAAATTTAATTAAACTTTTTGCAAAGTGATGTATAATATACTAAATTGACGCGGGGTTGATACAATAGTAATAGCAGTTGTCCATACCATTTTCACGAGGACTGTCCAGAGTCATTTAATACTTGTTAGTTTGAAACTCTGTTCATTTTAGTTGTTAAATCCGTACAAATTTAGATGTTGTTTGTTTTTATTTTTAAATATTTTATTTTATTTTATTTTAAACTAATTCTTTAGTAATTTTAATTATTTTTTGAAGTGCTAGTATTATAAATAAATTTTAAAAAATTATAAAAAATATTATTTTAATATATTTTAAAATAAAAAATACTTTAAAAATAACAATTATTAATCCACCTGTACAAGTTTAACTACGCGAATTTTCATCTAATTTTTATAAAACCTAGCTATAGTTTGATCGGATTCTAGATTGATTCACCAAGCGAAATCAAGTTTTTTTTTTTGTAAAAATAAGAGAGGGGACTTGTGGAGCTTTGGAGAGTCGAGTAATAACTATAGCTTCGGAATTCTAATTTGACATTTCTGATTTCCTTTCAATGTAATTGGTTAATCCGTGAAACTCGGAATATATATCATGAAAATTTAATAACTAAATAGAAAGAAATTTAACATTAACAACTAAACTAAACTAAAAAAAATTAATTAAAAAGAATAAAAAGCAAAAAATATATATTTTAGATTAACGTGTCAAATCAGGTTAACCCGTTAAATCCAGAAAATATATCATGAAAGTCTGATAACTAAATAAAAAAAATTTAACATTAATAAAACATTAATAAACTAAATTAAAGAAAAAAATTTTGCTAAAAAAAAAGTAAAAAATAATTTTCCAAAAGCATAAAAAAACAGCCAAAAGAAACAACTTAAAAAAAAAAAAACAAAACGTAAAGCAGCAGGGATAAGAAATTGATGTTTTACCGTAGACTGCACTGTGCAGTTCATAGTAAAACACTGATCTCTTTTAGCTATATATAATAAAAGCTCTTTTTGGTAAAATAATTGGGTCCATGGACATAACGAAAAACCAAGCTAACAATATCTTTAAAATTAAAATAACATACCAATTATTGATATTAAATTTATATCTTAACTTATGTGAAACAGTTATAATTTCAGAACTTTTAGAATTAGTTAAGGTACAAACAAACTGGCCAGAACATTCAAATTAATAAATAAAAATAAAAATCTGATCCAATCATACTTATATCCTTACATTTATTTAGATCAACCCGCAATAATGGAATCATTTTCAATAACCATGGCTAAACCCACCAGCTATTAAGGTAATATGCGAGCAATCTCAATAATGGTCGAATCCAATTTCTTTATCACCTTTTATCATCCCAATGGCATCATTCAGCCACTCCAAGCCCATCACCATATAATGGGCCGAAGCCCATAAGGCTCGTTACTGGTTCGGCTTCTGCTTCTTCTTCTTTTATCCTGCATAAAGCATCGGTTTTTTATGCCTCTCTTCCTTGTTCATTTTTGTCCCATCATTTTCTCCTAGGCTTTTGGCTTAGTTCTCCGCCTTTATACCTTTTCTGCTACTGCCAGGATCATCCTTTGATTTATATACAAGCATAGAAAGAAAAAGAGCATGAAATAAGAAATTCTTGACTGAGCATAGCAAGCATGCCCCAACTTTAAAGCATGGTTTTCATACCTAATTTGGGGACCGGTCCGAAAAAGAATATGAGCTGTTGAATTATTAGGTTAATTCAAGAGTCTTCAAATTAATTCAGAGTAATTGTTTTTATTAAAATAATATTATTTTTGTAAAAAAATTATTGATATTAAACCGATCAAATTTAATAAAGTTAATTAAATTATTAAAAACCTAACCAAATAAATAAAGTTTTATTAGTCAATATCCTTTTCAATTAACTTAAAATCCAGCTCGAATACGAACACGGCTCTAAAATTGAGAGTCTGGGAGAAACCCCCAGCTACGTGTCGTTTCCCTAAAATCCACGTATTAACCCAATCGGCCATTTCTCACTCTCTCTCCCAGGCAAAAAAAAAAAAAAACGAAGCTTTCTCTCTTCAAATCCATGTCACTTCTTCAATGACGCAAAACAGTAAGTTCATAAATTATTTCCTTGATCTATGTCTCACTTTAACATCCTCATGCATTTTTTGAGGTTTCCTATGCTACGTGTTCCTTATCTTGACTTTCTTTTCTGGCTCAAAAACCCTATTTTTTAGTAAATTTTATTCGAAATTGAATTTGTTTATTGAAAATTTTCTTGCTTTACTTGAATTAATTTGTTTTTTTTATTTAGATTAATAATGGGTTGTTGTTAGATTTTGAGTTATTTTTTCAGTTGCTAAGATATTGAGGTTTGTTTACTTGAACCGGGTATGTTTGAAGCTTGATATTTTTTCCCTGTTCAAGGGCTTCTTAAAAGAAAAATGTGTTAGTACAACCCAAGTGTTAAGGTTACGGTTTCTAATGAAGGAACTGTTACAGTTGACAAAATTATTGTGAGATCTGTCTTTATTGTGTATATGCACACGAAGACAGCCCGTGTGTATTAAGGATTGATGTCCCTATAGAGTCTTGAAAACTTTATTTAAGTTTTGGATGCTTTATGCTTATTAAGTCACTGGTGCTACTGTCTAACTGTTGTTCACGAGTTCATGATCTTTGAATTAAAAATGGCAGTTGCTTGTTTGTTGGAACTTGGCATTCGAGAAACTTTTGTTACCGTACTGCATTGAGCTAGAGATGGGTTGTATCTTAGCTGCTTTTTGATTTTCTGAATTTCTTGAGATCCAGGTGGAACTGGATGTATGGTGGCACTATATTGTAATACCTCATTATATATTTATTTCCATGTTTATGCTTAATGTTTGATCTGTTGGATTTTTACTTCTCAAAGCTGGAAGCCTTCCCTGTTAACGGTTAGCTTTGTTGTCTTTTCGATGAAGCCTTGTATGGTTTAACATTTTGGCATTTTTTTGTTCTTCTCTTTTTGGTGTTGTCCTTTCTTCTCACTGTTGATTGTAAAAAACTTGAAATCTGACTTTTGGTTTTCTTGTTTTCAAAATAGGGAGATATGTCCTCTTTCTAGAAAATCAGTGGATGCCCAAACTGAACATTCAACATTGAGGAGTTGGCTGAAACTGATTCCTGCTTAAACTGATAATAAAGTGGGAACAAGATGGATGATGGCGGGCAACATCAAAATGGAAGGTATAAGATGGACTATTACAAGGCAGCTCACCCTCACCCTCACCCTCACCCTCACCCTCAAGCGGTATGAAGACATTCGCCTCAGATCCTTATACATTTTTGTCTATGTTTTATAATGAAATTCCAGATGGATACAAGCTTAAGACATAATGTAATTTGCAGTGGAATATGATGTCTCAACATCAAGTGAAGGAGCAAACTAATGCCTTAGCAATGAATAAGAAGATAATGACCATCCTCATTGAGAGGGACGATGCCATTCGAGAACGGAATTTGGCACTAGCTGAAAAGAAGGAAGCCTTGGCCGCACGAGATGAAGCAATCCAGCAGCGAGAGAAAGCCGTAGTTGAACGGGATAAAGCCTTGATGGAGCGAGACAATGCTCTAGCAGCAATTCAATACCGTGAAAATGCAATGAACTATCCTTTGAGTGGTGGAAGTCAGCGGGGATCGAAGCGCATTCCCCATCCAGTATACCATTCAAATGGCATGTCAGAAGCTCTTGACACAGGGGAGATGCACATCACTGATGCCTTGCCTATATCATCTGTTACTGCTGAAACTGGGAAGGCACGCCAGACAAAGAGATCAAAAGAAAATAAGGCAGTTGGGTTGAAGGCGGCCAAGTCACCAAGGAAGGGGAGTAGAGTGGGCGAGGATCTGAACAAGCAAGGTGCTTCTGATGGGAAGAAGATTAAAGTTGAGTGGGATAGTCAGGATGTGGGCTTAAACCTTATCAATTTTGATGAAACCACCATGCCAGCACCTGTTTGTTCATGCACTGGAGTTCCCCGGCAATGCTATAAATGGGGAAGTGGTGGGTGGCAGTCAGCCTGTTGCACAACCACCATGTCATCGTATCCACTACCACAGATGCCAAATAAACGACATGCCCGAATTGGTGGCCGGAAGATGAGTGGTAATGTCTTCACTAGATTGCTTAGTCGGCTGGCAGCAGAAGGTCATGATCTTGCGATCCCTCTTGACCTCAAGGATTACTGGGCCAGACATGGGACAAATCGCTATATCACCATCAAGTAGATGTTTTTCTTCTGTAGTCTTTCTTCGATCTTAAATTTATCTCTATGTTCTTCCTTGTATCTCGACTGCCTTGTAACAAAACCTGTACCTTCTTGATGGGAAGGTTGTTTCCTCATTTCACAGTAATCTGATGTAATCTCTTTTAATAAATTCATCCCGTTAAAGGGGATTTGTATGTAAAGTGCTGGCCCTTTTAGAGGACTGCATTCTAGATGGCTAATGGTCATTTGCATTGCTATTGAGCAAAGGGCAATGATCGAAGTATTTTCTTCTAAAGTTATATGCTGCTACGGATATAGAATGGCAATAGACTAATTGCTGACACCTAATTTTTTTTAAGTTGAAAACAACAATATTGTTTTAAATAAAATATTTTTTTTAAAAAATAAAATAGCTATATTTTGATCATATTAACTTGGGTTTTTAACCATGTAACATTACGTTAATTTAAAGAAAAAAAAAACTTTTGCAGATAAGATCTTGTGTCAACTTACAATGTAAACTTTTGTTTTATTAGCTTTTTTATTTTTTATTTTTAATAAATAACATGGGATGGAAAATAATGATAAAAGCAAGCAATTTTAAAGTATGTTTGAGATTGTGGTAAATGTCTCTCAAAGTATTTTTTTTTATTTTTAAATTTTTGATATTAGTATATTTATATTAAAATGATCTAAAAAATTTTAAAAAAAATCAAAAAAATATAAAATTTATCATGCGCGTTCTAGGCTTGGCTCAAATTTTGGCCTTTATCACAGCGCTCTTAGAAGCCGCCAACGTTTATTTTTTGGGTCTCTCGATCTTGTCGTAATCGGAAACCTTCTATATTTCCCACGAACATACAAGAATGTTTGCATTACCATATTTTGATTTGATGACCTTTGTTGAGCTAATTCTTGAATTGTGACTGAATAAATGTATCAATTACCTTTATTGCTCGAGAATTATATAAAGGAAAGTGATAAAATTCATCACAAAATAAATATTTTATATTTAAATTAGTTTTCAAATAATACCAATTATTTAGGATGTGTTTGAGAATAACGATTATAATTTGAAGTGTTTTTTTTAATTATATTAAAATAATATTTTTTATTTTTTAAATTTTTTTTAATATTAACGTATCAAAATATATTAGGCTACTACATAGCTGCCAACACTGTAAAGGCTAAAAAATCCCAGCTGAATTCGAATCAAGATGGTATTCAGAGTAGAGAATCGGTGCCCCTTCGCAGACTTTGATGACAAAAACATTTTGACGGCATGTTTCAGACTCCATAGCTTAGAAGCCAAGCTCCGTCAATCGCGAGAACCTGGCATCATAGCATATTCTTACTCTGTGCTCAGTTTTGTTGAAATTACATCAGAGCATATTCCCAGAAAAGAAATCACTATGGACTTCGAACAGAGTATTATATTACTTCAGATTTACAAACCACGTTAAGAAAAGGAACTGTCCACTCGAACAATACAATAAATTAAGGAAATTCTTGCATTTTTACATCGGAAGACTAACAAATGGATAATTCCCTTTAATTCCTTGCTTGGACAGTCAACTAGTTGAGTGCGATGTAGCTTAGAAATACATGGAAAGAGTAGTCAGAACTTCAAAATCCCTACCTTGTTCGAGGTCGGAGGGAGATCAAAGTCGCTAATATATAATAGATATATTTTGTATTAGGTATTATGGTAGTTTTTATAATTATAATTTTAAAAAAATAAGTTTAAAAAAAATTAGTTGTAATTTTAAAAATTATATGTTTGGTTAAAACTATAATAATTTTCATTTTACTTATAAAATAAATGAAAAGCATGTTTATATGAATAAAAAAACAAATTATTTTAGTTTTTATAAAATCAATATTTAAAATGTAATTATATGTGGGGTAGAGAACAAAAACTATTTAACTAACCATGTAATTTTTGCTGTGTAGCATAATAGAAAAGAAAGTTATAAAGACATCAAGCGTTGTTTTAAAGTATTGTAGCTAATACTTTTCAAATTGTTTTTTACTTTAAAATATATTAAAATAATTTTAAAATATAAATAAATATATTTTAAAATAAAAAATAATATTTTAAAAAAACACTTTTAGAATAAAAAAATAAAATAAAAAATCATATCCGTCTGGTGTCGTTCAAATTAAGGCAAGCACAACAAGTTTTGGTTCTAGAGTCCTGCTGTTCACACGTTGGCTCATTGACACCGACGTTATTTAACTACAAGAAGTATGCTTGCTTGCCTTGATTGACGGTGGAGATTATGCGTGCTTTCAGGTGTGATAACACCCCACGAGTTACTAGCTTCAACAACAAGAGCATGGAATTCGAGCTTCAGTGAGCGCTAGTTAAGGGACTCGTGTTTCGTTGTAAATTTAATAATTTTTTATTGGTAAAAAATAATAAATATATGTACAAGTTTTAAAA
>Ga0325411_1003495_pt1 | contig 17727 bp, 11 predicted proteins | sample PopdelMetagenome_13_FD_206181 | JGI IMG/M metagenome (GOLD analysis project Ga0325411, IMG submission 206181) | Populus deltoides microbial communities from Bellville, Georgia, United States - Xylem-PdIQD-R4 | ecosystem: Host-associated > Plants > Phyllosphere > Stem > Wood/Secondary xylem...
AAAAAATTAAACTGAAAAAAATATTTAAAAAACAAACAAATCATTGCTTCAATTAACGGGAGGGAACCCTCCTCTTTTAATTTAGGTTAATTAATTAATAGTTAATAATTCTGTAGACAAACTTCAATTTTACTTGGCTTGCGAGCATCATGTCTCATTTTTGACTTGTGCCTTGCTTGTTCATTGGAAAGTTCACCTCACGACTCAACTAAAAAATGATGACACCATAACAAAAATAATCTCTTTCCCAGACAAATAAAGAGAGACAAATCCAGCAACCTAACCATGTCTTTTTTACGCACACTAATTCCTATAAACTTGAGGTAGATCTATTGATCAGATACGTAATTAACAAATATTCTAGCACGGTGCATGCTTTTGTTGCTGGCAAAGTGAGCGTTCTGTCCGTTTTTGAGCATCTTGAAAATGATTGAGCCTGTAGAAAGCAAAGGCTATTTTGTGAGGCTGCTGACTTTGTTTCACTTAATTTGTTTGATCAATTTCTCGAGTGTCGAGGCTAGAACTCGTCACCACAAATGGGAGGTCAAGTATGAATACAAGTCCCCAGATTGCTATAAGAAGCTGATTATCACCATAAATGGGAGATCTCCAGGACCAACAATTTTTGCACAGCAAGGTGATACTGTTGTTGTTGAGCTAAAAAATAGTTTGTGGACAGAAAATGTTGCTGTTCACTGGCATGGAATCAGACAGGTATCATGAGGTTTTCGTCTTCATATCTTCAACTATCCTACATATGCTAAAACCTTCTGTTGTGCGTACTTCTTTCTGACCACAGCTCGGAACGCCTTGGAGTGATGGAACAGAAGGGGTTACCCAGTGTCCGATTTTACCTGGAGAAACCTTTATTTACAAATTTGTTGTAGACAGGGTAAGTCCTCTAGTTCTAATCCAATGCTTTTCTTGTAATATCACAAGACATTCATTTTATACTCTTGTTACCAATGATAGCTTTCGTGCAATACGAATATGATTCCAGGTCTCAGGTTATGTGGTTTTCAACAGTTTTTTTGCTATTTTTGTAGAGCATAGTATAATTAGCTCAACATCCTTTTGCAGGCTGGGACATACCTGTATCATGGGCATTATGGAATGCAAAGAGCAGCTGGATTATATGGATCCATCATTGTATCGCTTCCTGAAGGAGTTTCTGAACCCTTTTCCTATGATTATGATCAGAACATAATCTTAAGTGATTGGTACCACGCAAGCACTAATGAACAAGCTGCCGGCCTATCTGCCATACCCTTTGTTTTTGTCGGAGAGCCACAGGTGAATTCTGTAAAATCTAAACTCATATCAACTTTAATTTGTCTTGAATTAGTTATCAAGTGTAGCAATGTTTCTTACGTAGCTGGTACTGATTTTATGGTAACCATACCTCTTCATTTTTGCTATCCAGTCACTTCTTATACATGGAAGAGGAAAATACAACTGCTCTCTTTCCACTGCTTCAGGCATTGCAGCTGGAGTTTGCAATACCACAAATCCTGAATGCTCTCCTTATTCGCTGACTGTTGTTCCTGGAAAAACATATCGACTGAGGATTGGTAGCTTGACTTCCCTGTCAGCTCTTAGTTTTGAAATTGAGGTAATTTCACAACCTCACTAACTTTCATTTGCTCCAGAAATAATCTGTTTGAATTTGCAATATTCGAGTTCAAAATGGTCATGATTCTCTCTTATTCTTGTGCAGGGCCATGACATGACTGTTGTAGAAGCGGACGGGAACTATGTAGAACCATTTGCTATAAGAAACCTCTACATATACTCAGGTGAGACGTACTCTGTGTTAGTAAAAGCTGATCAAGATTCTTCAAGAAACTACTGGGCAACTATTAATGTAGTTGCTCGCCAACCGGCAACACCAACTGGTTTGGCCATTTTCAACTACTATCCAAACCATCCACAAAAGCAGCCTCCAACAGTTCCAACCACAGGGCCTCTTTGGAATGATACAACATCAAGGTTGGCTCAAAGTCTTGCATTTAAGGCTCGTCAAGGTTTCATTAACACCCCTCCTGTCACCTCAGATAGAGTGATCGTGCTTCTAAACACACAAAACAAGATTGATGGCCATTTTAAATGGTCCTTAAACAACCTTTCTCTCATACTTCCTCAGACCCCATACCTCATTGCACTTAGAGAAAATTTGACCGATGCATTTGTTCAAGAGCCTCCTCCTGATGGATATGACTTCGCAAACTATGACATACATAGTGTGGCAAAAAATGTTAATGCTGCTTCAAGCAACCGAATATATAGGCTACGGTTCAATTCAACAGTCGATGTCATCCTACAAAATGCTAATTCTATGACAGTGAACAACAGTGAGACACATCCATGGCATCTTCATGGGCATGATTTTTGGGTCCTGGGGTACGGTACAGGCAAGTATAACTTGTCTTGTGACTGGAGAAAGTACAACGTGGTCAATCCCATTATGAAGAACACAGCACCTCTGCATCCTTATGGATGGACTGCTCTGAGGTTTAGAGCTGATAATCCAGGTGTTTGGGCCTTTCATTGTCATGTCGAGTCTCATTTCTACATGGGCATGGGTGTGGTGTTCGAAGAAGGGATAGAGCAGGTGGGTGAGTTGCCTTCATCCATTAGGGGATGTGGTGAATCTGAAGGTCACCATCGACCATAGTGTCTTTAACTAAAAATACTACGCATTCTTTTTTCTTACAATACGAGCAGAGGAGGATCATAGCCCCAAGAACATTTGAATTTCATTGCGATATCGATTGGTTTTGATGTCAATTGCGAGTCGAATGTTTCAGGAGCCCAGAAAAACATCATGCAAAACTTTAATGAATGATTTGCATATGTTAGCCAAAGCCAACTATATGATCAAAAAAAGGGAAAAAAAAATTGGAACTTTATTCTTCTGAAAGACTGGAAAAAAACAATGTAACTGTGATTTATTATTATTATTTAATTGAAATTATAATATTATTATTGAACATCTCTAACACCGAACATTGGCTTTCAAGGTGGGTTATTTATTCCTTACTGTATTTTTTTTATTTTTTCTTTAAATTAAACTTAAAAAATAATTCACAGAATACAACTAATTATTTTCTATTCACCGTAATCTTTTCGGACTTGTTTTCATATCTCGCAATTCAAAATTCATTATAGTACGTGAATGAATAAATAAGAGTTCCCGGTGTGGGAGCGATCAAACGAAACAACAACACAATCTTATGATTATCATAAAGAAATGGATCTGTGTAGGCTGCAGCCCAATCTATAACTTATATATAAAGCACAGAGCCCAGAATATTAATTACGAAAAGCCCAAACTCGAACGAACTATAAAATTAAATTAAGATAAAAAAGCTCAAATAAGTCGGAAGCTTTGTAGTTAGAAAGAAAAGGAAAATGAAAGCCAGAGAGAGAGAGAGAGTTGATTTGAGGGCGTTCAGCACAGAATTTCGGGGCTAGCTATTCTTTATCATTAATTAATTTATGAATCAGGCTGTTGTTTTTGTGGGTACGTAATTTTCTATTTTGGTTTCTGCTCTGCTAATTTTTTTTTTAAATTTTCTCAACAAATAAAGAATTTTTTTTACTACTATTTTTACTCATCAAAACAGAAAGAAAGAAACAAAAATCAGAATTCCTAATAGTTAATAATGCCTTTTATTAGCATCTACTTTCCTATTTAATTTACCGGTATCGAATTTTTTTTTTTTTTTTTTGTATTACAGTCAAGATGACATTTTTTTAGTGATTTTTGGAGAAGGTAAATTTGGGAGACTGAATCTTTAATTTAGTTGCATCATAGAATTCCGATTAATTACCATAAGATTCTAATTAGTTTTACATTAGGGGGTTTCTCAAAAAAGTATTACAGATCAATAGGGAATACATGAGAGCAGTTAGGCAAAGTACAAGTGCATGAAGAGTTTAGCAGATAGCAAGTTCCGTGGGAGTTTTGAAAGAAAAAAGGTGCGAAATTCGCACTTCAATGTGGTTTCAACTGCACTTTTGTTGTGTAGAATTACTTTTTTTTTTACAAGTGGGCACACAAATCTTCCAGCTGGTCTTGTAGTTGCCTGATTTGTTTTCAGGTTCTTTCCTGTAAAAGCCAACTTGAAAGATCACAAGAGATTGGTACTCTGATGTTTCAATACATATTCCTTGCCAACACTTGCATTTCGACTCTTTCTGTAGCTGATGTAAAGTATCGCAACCTCCTGGACTGGGAAATTCCAGATTCTGATTTTTTGTTTTATTCTCAATAAGCAGTGCTTAAATTGGATCTTTGCAGAATACCTATTCTGTACCTTGAGGAAGACGCACATGATTCTTCAATTCTTGAAAGACTTCTGCTTTACACTTCTTGTCTATTCAATGTTGATAGCATTCCTGGTAGATGCTTGGTTAGAAGAGGAGCTTGATTCTCTCCAGATTGGAGTCCAAAGACATGGGCAGGGGAATCAGGAAGCAATACTTGGGGGCTGCACAAGACTTAGCGCAAAGGTGGAAGAAAGATAGGCTTCAACCCTGGAGAATTCGGCAACCATGGATCAACCTGCTCGCCTTCTGGTATGTCTAGGGATGCAATTGATCCAAGGGTCAACTGGGAGCCAGGACTACCTTACCACCTTCCGGGTATCAGCTGCCTTCAGTTTAGAGGAAGATAGCTATATAAATTCTTCTTCAATGGAGAGAATAAATTATGTGAGTGAAGAATTCCAAATGATATGCAGGGAACAGAAAGTTTATTTGGCACTTTCTTGAATTTATGAAATGAAATTTTCAATGGCTTCATAGCAGAAGAAGTTTGGTAAATGGAGAAGCAAGATACTGTATATGGATGATCTTGACAAAGATACGGCAGGTGGAGTAATTAAGATGCATTGAGATTGCTTCATGGTGCTTATAAGGCTCTAGAGACTACCATGTTAGACCTCATTCTTACACATAGTTCAAGTCACCATTCTATGGGGTCTAACTGCCTTTGGGTCAGAGAGAAAGGGTTCAGCACAACCCGCTTCAAATGGGTCGAGCTTCCAGTGATGAGAAAGGTCTGGTTGAACGTGATAACCCGCATGAGATTGAATCAGACTTCTCATACAAGGAGGTGTGACGAGAAAGCATCACTAGAGAGAATTTTATTGAATGACTCTGGAATGCTATAATCATCTTCGGACTTCAATGTTATGGAATGATAATAAGTTTGGCTGGGGTTACTGGAAAGGATTAACATGAGAAGCTCCTCAGAAACATTGTTAGATTGATGGAAAAAGTTGGAGCAGATGCTCTGCACATTCATGGTTTTGGAGGTTTGAAGATCCTGTCAGTGAGTAGCAACAGATGTGGATAGTATAACAAAAGAGGCAAGAATGTTTACTTCGGAGCAAGACTTCAAGGAAGATTTACACTGACTCTTAAATCAGGAAGTAATGGTTCTCAGGGAATCTCAACCAATCTGGTCTTTGAAATTTTGGAGCTTGTGCTTTATTTTGGCTTTGGTTTCTGGGGAAATTAAGCATCGGTATGAGATTTCTGCTTCACATTCAATGCTTTGGTTTAAATTTCTTTCAGTTGTTATTGTTTCTCCTTTTTGTTTTATCACATCATATCATTGTTTTTCTTTTCTTAAAAAAAATTGAAATTCTCGATGATTTTCCACCAAAGCTGCATACTGGGTCTTTTTTTTTGTCATGTTAATGGGCATTACTTCATGTAATGATGTTTCTAGCTGGTGGTCATACAACTGTCATCATTTTCTATTATTCGTTTTGACCACTCATCTTTGATGATGAACATGCTATTGGTTCAAATTCTCATTCCTAAATATCTCCCACCCTATGGAAGTATGTAGAAGTAGGAAATAATAAGATCTGACAAATGCATAGGATGAATCACGTAGACAAAGGAGGTTATGCATGCTTAAGTTCATGGAAGCGATTTTAGAAAGTGAGTTTTATGGAATATATACAATAATTTCTCTTTCATATAGTAGTTGTTTCGCCCCCACCCCCAAAGACCCCTTTTTTGGTCCCATAAAAGAAGAATAAGAATGGATAGAAGAAGAAACATCAATGTCAGTTTTAGCGTAGAAATACCTGAACTAGTATTCTGATTTTCTTGCACCGCACCTTCCCTTTTCATCATCATAAAATGGGTATGCATATGGTTTTTGGGACTGATGAATGGGATTTTATCATGTGTGCTTGAGGCTTTGCCAGTGTATTTATAAGAGAAAATAGAGAACTTTTCAAAAGGAAACCTAATATAAAAGAAAAGAAACTAAATCCCTACAAATCCGCTCTTTTGTCACAATATCTTTGAAAGCCAACCTAGTAATGAGTAAAAAATCAATTAAACCAATAATGGTATCCAAGTAAAGAATTTTCATGAAAGGAAAGGATTCTACACCCATAATAAATATGGCAATATAATGAGTGAAATTTAGGAGTGTTTGTTTTTGTGGTTGAACTTATTTTTTAAAGTGCTTTTCAAACTGTTTTTTTTCTCTAAAAAAACATTAAATTGATTTTTTGATGTGCCGATGTTGAAAATAAAAATATCTAAAAAAATATTATTTTGATGCATTTTCAATTAAAAAACACCTTATTCCACATTACCAGACACACAATTAGTCACATACCTAACAAGGGTCTCATGGGTTACTGAGATGCCATTTACAAAACTTCTTATTTTTCTAACTAATTCTGATTGAAATTCAAATTTATCTAAATTAAATTTGATAAAAGTTTGTTATATGTAGATGAAGTAAGTTAAATATGCTGACTTATCCTTTTTCTTTATAGAGAAGTAAATAAATATGTGGACACTACCCTTTTCACTTTTGTTTTTTTTTTAATGATTTATTATTTGTTTTAAGTCAAGTTTTCCTAAAATTGAGGACAAATTGTTGGTAGTATATTTTTAGTTTTTAGATTAAATATATGTTTAAAATTATGTTACTATTATTTAAAAATTCAATATAGTATTATAATTTATCACATACATTGAAGTAATTTGTTATTAAAAAAGAAAAGCTAATCAATTTCAATAAAAATTTATTTCAAAATTTAGAGATATAGAAAATTTAATGATATTTTTTAAAAAGGAAATTTCCTCAAGAAAGCAAAAAAAAAAAAAGAAAAAAATTTAAATGGCAAATTTAAATAAAAAAATTACAAATTAGAATCACCACTGTTTTTCCTCTAATGGAATGTATGTTTTTGTAAAGTTATAGAATAATACAAGTAGTAATTGGAAGAAATTAGTTTATATATATATTATTGTATTTTAAAATTCATATCATGAAATATACACTCATATATTTGAAGTTGCTGAATTTCTATAAACATTATCATATTTTTAATTATTGTCCTCAAAGAAATTATAAATTAAAAAGAATTAAGATTCAAATATTTTAATTGTACCTACTCATTGCACTACATTTGGATTGTATAATTATTGCCTAAAATAGAAACTATTTAAAAATATGAATAAGTAAGAAACAAAAAATATCTGATTAAAAATAAATTCCACAAAGAGGTAGAATAAAAAAGATCGATAAAGCTGTTATAATTTGTTTTTTTTTATTTAATGCAAATTTGCCATGCAAAATCATTTATGACACTCTTTGTCTTCGAGTGACAAACAATTTAAAATATATGATAGATTTCAATACTAATTTGGAATTTTAAATTAGAGTTGTTTCTAGGCATTAATTATTTTTGTAAGGTTGTGTGGAGAATCGAAAAAACAGTGATTGTTTTTCATTATATTTAGGGAAAGTCGATTTTGAGCAAATAAAAAAAAAGAAAAGAAAAAATCAAATCATGAAAAGAAGAAGAAGAAAGAAACGAAATAAAAGTTGTTTCTAGGCCGACATGTGCTAGGCGAAGGTGTTATAGCTTGGCAAGCTAGGTTCACGTGCCTTGGCTGGCTGAGGTAGTCTTTATTTTATACTTTTAAAGAAGAGGTCGTCTTGACATGTCTGTCCCTTGAGGGTGCTCTAACGAATCCCCGATCACTAGAAAACCGAGCTCCTCTGTCAGCCATGGCATTCAAATCACTAATTTTGCTCTATTTTTACCTCAAAATCATTCCCACAACCTCCACAAACCCATTAATAACTTTATATTCCATTTTAATCAACTTTAAAACCCCAAAAATTCAAACCAAAATTTTGAAACTAATTTGTTTTTGGGTTTAAATCTCCATTTTTCATGGACCAATGAGTTTTTTGGTGGGAATCAATCAACTAAATGACCAAGGGAAATACAATGACACATTTTCATAGGGAAACTCACCAAAAAAGTGGTGGCCATCACCTTCCTTTCGCCTTTTATCTCATTCATTTTCACTCCTATCCCAATAAAAAAACACTATAGAATCGAAGTGTAAATATAGCAAAAAAACATGGAAATAAAGGAAACAATATACAAAGACTAACTTCTTAAATACCCTGAAAAATGTATGAAACCTCAAAAAAACCCACTCAGTAACAGTAATTGAACAGTTAAAGAGGCCCTCTTTTAGTTTAGTATCTTATAAATATAAATTTGGAGCAACAATGTTGATGTTGGTAATTTAGCAATATTTTGATCCTAGAGTATTGCTGTACATATTAGCCTTGTATGCTGATGGACATGGCCACCTGCCACATGCCCATTGAATGTGGCTGCCATGTCTCCCACCAATATGTGCTTTGTCTGCAATACCTCTGGTTGCATGGTATGTTTTACCTTGACACAATAGCTGAATCACTTTATTATTGCAAGTAGCTAATGTAAATACTGTCTTATGAAGAAGAAACATAATGATGGCTGATGTATAGGAGTTAGTAAGAGAGGGAACCAAATTCTACTCTTTCCCTGCTTGGAAGCTTAACTGACAAAAAAAACTTGATTTTGTTGTTTTTTTCAAGGTGGTTTAATTCCTCAAGAAATCACTTACAGTAGAATAAGATGAAAATGAAAGTCAAATGAATGGGAGAATAATTTCCTATACCCCAAGCACCAGCAGGAAAATAAATTTCTGATGCATGGGATGTGGGAAATTAACATTAGAATGCGACTGGAATTTGTCTCAAATTCCTATTTTTAGAGATATTCTCATGCAATTCACCATTCCTGTGCAGCAAAGACCAGGGTTTATGGAAAGTTTGTGGAATTTAATGGTCTTCGTCCCAAACGGTTCAGTATTCCTCTTATGGGATAGCATTAAGGACAGACGTTGATATGATTTTCAGAGAACAAGTATCTGCAGTAAGAACAGATGGTGACTCCATTGATGACCATAATTCATACTGTGAGGACTTGAAATCTTAACCATGATTTGTTTCTTGTGTGGCTGAAGTGGTAGGTGACTTATAAAGTGATTCATGCCAGATTGTGCTTTGGTGACTCTTTCTACTTGTGGTTTGGAATAAACCAATTGATAGAGAAAAAGAATGTCCGTGATTTTTTTCTTACATAAATGTATTCAGTAATACCGATGATATAGTGAACGGTGAGCATCTCTGATGTACTTTTGCCAGCATAACCAGTAGTACAAAGCTAGTGGTTCCAAGAACTCTCAAGAGTTCATTTGTTTATGAAGTTATATCCTTGAGATATAGGAGATGTTATGGCTAGGAGAAAAGGACCAGCCAGTGGAGTTAATCAACAATTCTCAGCATGTTGTGGTATGTGGTTTTGCCTAGCCAATTGATTCATGAGATTCACACTATCATTGGAGCATTTTAGTTAAAACTTTGTGTGGAAATGCATGCATACACATGCAGCCGCTTTGGTTGGAGAAAGGATAGTTACTGTAGGGATTTTCTAGGTGCAGTATGTGGGACTGGTGGTTAGCATGTTGCACAGGTGAGTCAGAGGGATTCTCTAAGATGAACCGAGAATGTGCAGTATTAGTTTCAGTAAGGCATGTTTTTTTAATCTTCATGGTCATCAAAATATCTCCAAACAATTTCTTGCTGCTGAAGGGCTCAAATTTCTAAGACCTGAAGAGCCAAACTCCCTTGGTAGGATAACAGTTCGTTGTTTACATTTTTCTTTTTTCTTTTTTCTTCTTTTGCCACTGCTTTTGCAAACCCCAGCAAGGTCACCTCGCTCAAAATGAGTGCACAGGGTGATTGAGCAAGAAAGACAATTTAGCTTTCTGGACTAATTTTTCTTATCACCCCGTCAGAAAATTTAGGATTTCTTGGAACTCAGTGAATGAATTGTGGGAGTCTATGAGATGGTCTTCTGAGGCATCACAGCTATGGGGGCCTAGACTAAGGTCCTGCTCTAGTGCCAATTTGCAATGAGTAATTGATTTTACCAGCGATCTAGGCAGTAGTCATTACATGACAAGCAACCCTCGATGATACCTCTACTTAAGCAAAACAAAATTGATGACTTACTGCAATCATGTGGCCTGTAAGATAAATCATGCAAATCATATATCTTGCTTTTATGGCCATAGAATAGTTTTAGTATTTGCTGCTGTGGAAATATTATTTTTTTTCCTGCAAGATGCATTTGTTATATCAAATGGTTTTAGTGGATGTTGTAACTTTATGTGTACCACCATGGCAACCCAGTGTCTATTTTCTAATTACCAAATACTATTTCTGTGTATATATGTGGGGCTCAAGAAAAGACACTGATAGTAAGCATCTTCATCACGCTCTGGTTTTTTTTTCTTCTCTAATTTTTTTTTTATAAAAAATCTAAACCAGCAACTCCAAATTCCACTCATTGACCCAAGCCCAAAATTATCACTGCAGATGTACAAAATAGGAAACTCAAATAAGAAAATCTATTGGGATTATTATTGGATCTGACCGTATCTGCTACTCTTCTCCAAATTAGTAAACTAAATATAGAAAAGTGGTTAATATATTTTTCTTAGCCATCTGACTTGGCTAAGAAAGTTATGAGCTGGCTACAATTAATATCTCAAATAGACATAAATGGTATTTTCTTATACAAAAGTGAAAGTAGAACTATTACTAGTATGAACAGCAAGGACAACTAATTTCGTTAAATGCATGATGCAACGAATGCGTGCAGCAATGTAATTATTTTTAGAAGCACTTTATCTAAATTATGTGATTTATTTATTTATTTTATGGTCTAGTGATATTTTAAATGAGGGTTGCCTGCAAAGTCTACTCATTCCAGAATTACATGTTACTTCATTTTAGCAAAAGCTAAGTGCATGATACAGTGAATTAGTTTTGCTTATGCAATTGTTACATCAACAGAATTATTGATTGAGGCAAGCTCTTTTTCGATTATTTGATTTTCTTTACTTCTCTTTAATTTATGGTTTAGTGACTTTGTAACTCTGTTCCTACTATATGCAATCGTTTTTGAAAGCAGAATTGCATGTTACAATGTGTCTGTTTGAGTAAAAAAACAATGACAATGAAACCCTTTTGTATTATATATTTATCAGCCACATGGTCCTTACATTTAATAATCTGCAATGTGGTTGGTGAGTTTATGGTCAAATCAAATGAGATCATGTCTATTAACGGTCATGGATAACGAGAAACGAATAACAGAAAACGGTAACTCCTTTTCTGCATCAGTTGTGATCCTTGCTCAGTTTTGAAAGTTTTTCCACATGGAAGATCATGCGAAATTGTACTTTATTTTATACATTCACTTTAAATATCTTTAATGTTATTCTGTCATTATAAAGTGTATGTCGACCAATAATTTGTATTGTGATTACTCCCTTAATAATCTCTATTTTTTTTTAATGTTTTTCCCCATTACAAAATCAAGCCTGAAACTCTTTCTTTCCACCTCTTCCTCAAAAATAAACAAGTAAAACTCTTTCTCACCCTCCTGTTTGGCTCTCTTTTGTTAATGAAAGCAAGAATGGAGAGAATGAGCAAACAAGGAAAGAAGAGGGAGATAACTCAGGAAGATATAAAATTCCTGAGCCAGCGCCATGTGTCACTCTTCGTTCAATTGCATGCTTCTCACTGTCACCTCTACAGCTCACCAATACCTTCCAAACTCTACATATGCCCACACTCTCCCCTTATAAACTCTCTTTTTGTGTACCAATTTTATCACCCACTCATTTCTACACTCCTTGGAATTCTATTACCGGGCTTCTTTAGTTTTAGGCAACCTCTGTCTCTAAATCATAAGTTGACAATTCATTTATGTATGTAACTTTTCCCAATATTTATATGCTATTGTTTTCTTGATTCTGCTAAAAATTGCATCGTTGTCATGTTTTAATCCTCTGCTGCCAATTTTTTTTAAGTAGAATGTTGAGGCAATAAATAGTTTGCTCAAAAAGAAAAGAAAAAAAAAGATTTTGTAGTGCTTGAGTTATGACTGTGCTCGCTTTTAGTAGCAATTTCTTTTAAAGAGCATATGCTAAAGGTGGAAGCCAATTTCTAATCCATGGGATTAAAAATGTTTGAGTTCTTAAATGCAAACCTAATGGCCAGATCTGCCCTTTCTAACATAATTGTTACTTTACCAGTATCAATACTGATTAGGAGGTATTGATGTTTGAATTCTGTTTTCTTTTGTTTGATGTGATTGTAGTCGTTTAATGTATGGGAATAATGCAGAACTTCCTTGGAGCTTTGCTCTGATTTATCTGCTCTGCCAAGCCTTGTAAGAAGACATATTCAAGGATGTCTCCAACAGCTGGAAAAGGTAAGATGATTGACAGTTTTTGGGGCTTGAACCGCAAAAGGAAAAGTCGTCCATGTGGAAGAAGCGAATCAAACACTTACGGGGTTGTTTCTTTAGCTTCATGTCCATGGGATGCAAATGAGAGCACCACTTCCATTTTGCCACCACGCCCAATAGGAGATGATGGGGTGATTTTTCTTTTTCTTTGGTTTGTTATGAGAAATTTCTTGAGACTCCAATTCTAGTTTGTCTTTTTCTTTTCTTTAAATTAGTTTTGATGTTGGTTATGTTATATAAAAGCCAATGTAGCATAGAGTATATGAGCTACTGTTATCATTTTTTTTTTCTGAGCCATGAATTGTAGTTGTTTGGTTAGGGTCTCTTCCTGTTAACAATTGGCATTCTTCTCTTAATTTTCGTTTTCTTTTCCAAAGGAAGAAAGGAAAAGAGAAGGAAAAGCTATTGATGATTCCGAGAAGCATATAGAATATTTTACTTAGTGCTGGTGGATTAGTTTAGGTCTTTGATAAGCTTGATGCAGCAATCTCAAGAAGAGAGTTGTCTACTCAAAGTGTCAATTGCTTTGTTAGAAGTATTTTTATGGGATTTGCATTAGCTTTTGTTGTTTATCTCACACAATAATGCCCCCTGCTCTGGTCTGCCTTTTGTTTTCAGAATTACTATGAGTGTGTGATCTGCGATATTGGTGGTGAATTGCTTTGCTGTGACTTCTGTCCATGCACTTATCACCTTCAGTGCCTTAATCCACCGCTTGAAGTATACACATTTTATGTCTCAGTTTTCCCTTTTCCTTTGATCAATGTTCTAATTATCACAAAGACTGATATTTGTTATAATTTGTTTATGCTCAAAGTGTACCCCCCCTGGAAGTTGGCAATGTCCAAACTGCTGTAACGAGGCTGATCCTGCGACTCAATTGCTATGTATTGAAAGTTCCAAAGAAAATGTCTCATCTAACAATGCAAAGCAGGCCTTCTCTCATAATTTGTTATCTTCAGACATAAAGAAGAAACTAGAGTTGTCATCAGATCTGCCTGCACCTGTAGAGTCAGGATCTCTTGCCCATGAGGTATCCTTTTCCTTTGATGTTTTTTCAAGCATAATGCAGGTTTTTGTCTGGATTGGCTTCTATGATCAAGGAATTCATCTCACCTCATACTATGGATAGTTAAAGATTGTCATTGTAATGCCTAGATGTTTTGCAATAAAAGGCTTGGGCATTAAGGGGAGAGAAAAGGGAAGGGGTGACACTATGATATAACTTTCTCATTATTTACTCTCATTTTTCATTTTGTAGGAGGTACCTAAGTATTTGTTGCTATAAGTTATGTATATATTCAACAATTAACAACATGCTAGAATGATGTTATTCTTCCTAACTTTTCCTTTTATAAGTAGCTGCTGTTTCTTCTTCTCCACTTCATTTTTTTCCAAGTACGAATCTTGTGTTGCAGAATCTTCCTGCTGGTTCATTGCAATCATTATATGATTTAGCTGAGGCTGGGGATCTAATGGAAAGAACATCCAAGAAATATGTTCCTACTAAAGAACAGCTGGTGAATATTTTCGCGGATTGCTATTTCTAGATCTGCCATTTATTTTTTTGTTTATAGGTATTATGCAAGAATACGAGCTATCTTAGATCTCCTCTAGTATGTTTTTCATTTCTTTGCTCCTTTCTTCCCTTTTCTGTTCTAGAATGCTCTCAATCATGATGGTGATGAAAAAGGAACAGAAACTTGTACTAGAGCAAATGAAATAAGAGAAGGAGCGGATACTGATCCAAGTAAATCAACATGGGTTTGTGATTCTTCTGAAATGGTGAAAGGAGATCGTGCAGATAAACCTGTTATCAATACTTCAAGTTTGCTTGATGGCTCAGGCATTCAATTTTGGTCAGGTGAAAAGGCTGACAGGCTTTCTGAAAGTGAAGATCTTAATGCAGTAAGTGTACGTATGTTGCATCAATCATTCCAAGGCAACTCAGTGTTAACATCAACTATTTGAGACAAAATCGTTGGGATTCAGAACTTGTCTGATTTTAATGGGAGTGGTATTGCATAACAATGTAGGTGAAAATTTGTGACAGTATGAAATCCAACCCCCCAATAATTGATATTTGAACCCCACAAAATCAAACCCAAATACATGCTGTTGATTTATTTAGCATTGTTGAAACAATGAAAGGTTCTCCCTAGGCTGCATAGATGCTTATCTGCCAACACAGACACGCATATTATTCTGTATTGTGGTGTCATTATATCTTTGTTTTGTCAATACGCTGTCTTATTTGTTTGGTTGTTTATGAGTGAAATGTTTGTCCTGTATCAGCCCCGCAACAAAAAACCAATAGAAGAGCAAGGGGAAATGATGGCATGCCTAGGCCAATCAACAAATAATGATATTTGTCCAGCAAGTGATAAGGTGAATCAGTGTGACAAGCTTTTGGTTCTGAGGTAATGAATAATTCACTCCTTCAGATAATCTGCTTTTCTGCTAATTCACAACTTAGAAAGATTTCCACCTCTATAACCAAAACCAAGACCACTGCATTGTAATCTCTCTCTTCTCATAAAGAGTGTTTTCTTTGAACCCAAGTTTTTAGTTAGAATCAAAAAAGGGAAGTAAAAGAATTGATGCTCCGAGTATTTGGTATTGGACATATACTTTGGAACCAAATGAAAAAGGACAGGACATGCTTTGTGTGACAGAGGGAGTGCTAACAAAAGAAACTCATGACAGCAACTAAAAAAAGAGGAGGTGTGTAGGTTTGTATTAGATAGCTAGATCAATGAATTCACTAATAGGATGATGTCTTTGGAAATTTTTTGCCAGGGATGTCATGCTGGGAACAACAACGGGTCATTACAAGTCCAAGCAGGTATGTGAAAAACTCATTCTGCAGGTCGTTTCTAATTTGTTGAAGAGTATTTATTGACTCTTACTTGACATGATGTCAACGTAGAATATTGGAGGGAGGGAATTACAGCAGGCATGGCTGCCTGAATATACAGAAGCTGGAAAAGCTCTGAAAGAAAAGGAGTAAGTCTAAACTTCAAATTAGCACAGCTGTGATTTAATTGTGTTAATATATATTTTAACAACTTTTTCCTTTAATAGTGCCAAGCTTCGTGCAAGACAGAAACAAAAGCTTGCTCTGAGGAACAATAGTACCATTCTCAGTCCAGCAACCATTGAACAAGTGCCAGATGCTTGGTCGGACATGGAGCTTGATTCCCTTTGGGTGGGAGTCCGAAGACATGGGCAGGGAAACTGGGAAGCAATGCTCAGGGACCCATTGCTTTTTTTCAAGGGTAAAACTGTAGAACATTTAACACAAAGGTGGATGAAAGAGAGACTTCAAATCTTCAACCTTGAAGAATATGGAAATCCACAGGTCGACAGGCATCAGGTAGCTGGAACTACCTCACTATCATCCAAGGATCAACTCTCTTCAGGGGAGGTGAAGATAGATGAACCAACGCTTCTTCTGGGGGGGATTAGTTCGGATTTCCATTGCAATCAGGGACTTGAATCAAATTCAGCTGAAGTATTCAACCACAAACAAACAGCCTTTACGAAAATAGGCAAAGGCTACATGCAAAGAGATAAAGATACCTTCAACTGAAAAACAAATTGTCGAGTCAATTTCCCTTTCCATCGCAAATAATGTTTGATGGTTGGAAGTCAGGAATCAGGACAGAGAAATTGGGTTGCTGGGACGGAAAAAAAAGCATTATATGCCCAGTTTTTATCTTTTTATTTTTGGTAAATATCAGACAGACAGTTGGCTGAAAGTTGCATCTGAAGAAAGAGAGTAATCAATAGGATGTTACCTAGGGAAGGTATTCGGGATTTTCGTCAGTGTGAGCTGCTGCTTTGGTTGTTTTTTCTTGGGCTGATTGGTTTCTTGTATGTTTTTTAACCTGTATAGAGCTAGAAAAACAAAAAGGAAAGAAACAAAAACTTATTTCAATAAACGAATTTCTGTTTGCGGAACCTAGTATGATTGCTACTTCCTAGTATGATTTAATACAGATTTTACCTTTGTTTGTCCACCTGTTCTAAATTACCGCTTTCTTGCTCCGTGTCCTTCCCCATCTCGGCTCACTGGCACTCTAGCAATTTCCTTGTTAGTATTATTACTTTCGGCTCATACCAGGCATAGCAGTATATTTTGTTAGTCACTAACTAAAAACTTTCAAGTACGAAACTTTGTTAATATTAATCCAGCATTCCTAGGCAGCATATTCGACAGGCTGCATCATCCTCCTACCCCTCCTCATCTTTCCACCATTGGATCTATGATGTGTTCTTGAGCTTCTGAGGTGAAGACACGCAAGAACTTTACTTGGTCACCGTTACTTTGCTTTAGAAGGTGCCGGAATCAACACATTCAGGGACGATAATGAACTATGAACTACGAAGAGGAGAAGAAATATCATCCGAACTGATACAAGCAATCCAAAAGTCTAGAATTTCAATCATCGTATTCTCAAGACACTATGCGGCTTCAAGATGTGTCTTGATGGACTAGTGAAAATCATGTAGTGTCGGAGAAGCTCTTGACAATTGGTTTTGCCTATATTCTATGATGTTGATCCATCAGATGTACGGCGCCAGAAGGGCAGTTTTGAAGAGGCATTTACTAACCATGAGCTACGTTACAGTGTTGGATACAAACAGGGTGGAAAAATGGGAAGCGGCATTGACAGAAGCAGCCAGTTTGGCGGGCTGGGATTTGAGGAGCGTTGCAGATGGGTAAGTCAAGCCAGATCCTTTGGGTGGAAGTGTATGATAATGCTGTCATTGTTTAGCCTCAACAATTTAGCTCAATTCTTAGTTGTTGTCTATGCAATATGATATCAGAACTATTATATTACCCCTATTCTTATTATTAACTAAAACTAAGTATGGTTTCACTATAACTTCGTCCTTACTTATCATGAACGAATTTTTTTGCTTGAAATGCTTCGATTTACCACAAATTTTAAACATTTTTTGTTTGCAAATCTTGTATACTTAGATCATTGAAAATTATAAG
>Ga0325411_1003496_pt1 | contig 17719 bp, 9 predicted proteins | sample PopdelMetagenome_13_FD_206181 | JGI IMG/M metagenome (GOLD analysis project Ga0325411, IMG submission 206181) | Populus deltoides microbial communities from Bellville, Georgia, United States - Xylem-PdIQD-R4 | ecosystem: Host-associated > Plants > Phyllosphere > Stem > Wood/Secondary xylem...
TTTTTTTTCCGGTTTTCTCGGTTTAATCGGTTTTCCGGTTTTTTTGCTCACCTCTACTTGCTGACATGGCTCAACATCCTTATAAATGCAAGCTAAATACTGTTTGAAACTAAAAATACCTCCACTAATAATTTTTTGACAATACTTGCACAGAACTTTTCTAGAATTCTTATCAACATCTATACCATACTGTCATCCCACATCAAGCCTATTACCAGAAGTATTTTTTCTAGATGCCATAAGTTTAACAATTCAAGGATCAACTCAAATCAACCCTGTAATCAATCCAAACATTTTATGATTGTAATTAATTTTGATATTAAACATCCAGTTATCAAAAAAGAATTACCATAATACTGAATTCAAAAACTAATTAAAATCAGTAACCAAAACACTGAATCCAAAACACACAATGACATTATATAACATTATAACTCATGACTTATGTTTTTCTCCAAGTAATTTATTTGTTGTTTGTAGTGTTTTCCTCTTTGTCCCGTAAGCTCTGAAAAATAAACAAGTAAACCATTTTCAAAATCAAAACCCAGTTTTCTGTCAAACCCATTCTGTCAAAGTGTTTTCTTTTCTAGTTATCTACTATGAACCAAAACACTACAAACAAATGCACAGACTTGTTTCTGTCATCTATATAACATTCAAAATCAAAACATTATAACATATAATGCACTCATAATACCGCACTCCAGGTGAAATATAGGTCCCCCATTGAAACACAGCAATGCAATTTGCCTCAGGTAGGACGCTTAAGGGGTGATAGTGTCTTCCCTTTCGCGTAACTAGTCTCATACCATAGAATCTCTGTTGACCAGTTAGAGTTCCTAGTAACCATAATATTAGGTGGCGACTCCTTGAACAAGACATTTTTCCCTAAAAAAAAAAGATGTCAGATATCTGTTCTTTTTCCATATAGAGATGTAATTTTTTTTTATCAGTTGCCGCGATGTCCGGGTGTGATATTATGTTAGTGTTTTCAATTTGGTTCTTATTTTTTTATTTTTTATGGCGTTATGTTTCTTTTTAATTTATCCCTCTAATAAAAAAAATTTAATTTCCCTCTATTTTATTTTTTACTTTTATTTTCACCTTTATTTTTTTAATTATTATTTTTTAAGATCATTTTGTGTTGTTATTTTTTTTTCTCGTTTCATTTTTTAGTATTTATTTTTTTTGGGAATGTACTTCTTTTATTTTTTAATGAATGATACTTCTAATTTAATAATCCAATCTTGAATTTGAAAAATTAACATATATTTTTATTTTTTTTAGAAAAAATATAGGCTCGCGGTACGGCTTAAAATAATAATAGTGTTTGATATTATAATGCAATCATAGTTTTGAGATTTATAGAATTTTTTTAATTTTCAATTAATTTTTTTTATATTTTTAGGTTATTTTAATATTCTTATATAAAAAATATTTTTTTAAAAAAATACTTAAATATATTTTTAAATAAAAATTATTTTAAAAACAATTTGATTAAAATATAAAGACCGACGGAACGATATCTCTTGATACACAGAAGAAAACAGAAGAAAAGTAGCTACTTCCCTATTATTGCAGTGCCGTATCAACTGTCAGAAGTGACACACTGACTCACTTCGAAAAAATTAATAATATATCTAAGAATAAAAACAGCTTAAAAATGGCAGCCTTATTCACTTCACATTGTGCAAACAACGAAGACACACCTTTTACTTCTCATTCACTTCCTATAAATGCCCTCAAAATCTTTCCTTTTCAATTTAAGTTTTTCAACTGCCAAAGCCTGCTACCTATCAGAAAAACCACCCAAATGAGTAGTAATTCAATGGAATCTTATGGCCAACAAGTGGTTCTAATCACTGGTTGTTCTCAAGGAGGTATAGGCCATGCCTTGGCTCGTGAATTTGCTAACAACAATTGCCTTGTTGTGGCCACAGCCAGGTCTTTGATTTCCATGAGAGACCTTGATCAAGATAAGAGATTTTATCTCCAAGAATTGGATGTTTTGTCAGATGAAAGTGTGCATCATGTCGTGTCAAACGTTGTTGAAAGATATGGTAGAGTGGATATCTTGGTTAACAATGCTGGAATTCAATGTGTTGGCCCTCTTGCTGAGGTTCCTTTATCTGCTATGCAAAACACTTTCAATACCAATGTCTATGGTAATCTTCTTCTTCTCATCAAGTTCTCCTCTTGTTTGTTTCATTAATCTGTGTTTTTTTTTAATGTTTTCTTCTTGTGCCTTTTTGCCCTTTTCTCTGTTTTGTTCTTTTTTGAATTGATGTGTGCATCTTGATTTCGTTTACTGTTTTCGTCACCCCCTTTGTCTAAATTGCTGGGTTTCTCTGTCTTGGTTTGTTTATACGCCATTTTGTAAATGAGACTTTGGAGTTCTTGTTAGGTTCCAGACTGTGCAAAGATGAATATTTTCCCCTCTCTCTCTAATTCTTATGGTGCAGAATGATAGGAGTCATGATAGCTAAGATGGTTTTGAAAATTTGGTTTGTGATTTGTACATGAACAGCATAATTAGGTTGAATTTCAACTTGAATATGTGAGATCTGGAATTGGTGGTTGATTTTATGCTCTTATCCCCTAGGTGCTGAGTAAATATCCAGATCTTTTTCTGCTGATTCTTTCTGCTTTTGGGAGCCAAAAACCCAATCAATCAGAATCTGATAACCTTAAAACTATGGAATTGGTAACTGCTATTCTGTTCTCTTAAAGTAGTCTAAAAATGGCCGACGGGGGATTTTCAATTATGAAGATCAGTATCAGCCACTGATTTATTCTTTTATATATATACATATTGATATCAAATTGAAAAAAACCAGGAAGGAAATGGAAAAAGTAAACAGAGTACAACCTAAATGGAAAAGAAAGCAAGCTAAAACTTTATTCAAAGTCATGCAACAAGATCACTTAACCTATTCAACTGATTTCTTGTTAGGTTGGCCTAATGGGCCTTGAAATTCTATATTGTTGTTCATATTGGTGATTCTTCTCTGTTTCCCCTAATAATTCTGAAATATTCAGCTAATGACTGGAAATTTCTTCCTCCATCTAAGAACATTTGTCCTAACCACATCTTGAAGGATTTCAATAGCAGACTTTCTGTACAACTTGCTTTTGTTTCTTTGGAGTTTCGGCCATTGCTTGAAATGTAACTGGTTTTCAATTTCCTAGGTTCTCATTTTTTTCATTGTAATATGCGGTACACGATGTGCTAATGATTATATTTACTTCTATAAATCTCGCAAATCAAACAATGTCAGTGTACAATTTACTCTTTTAAATTGCATCCTAGGACACTTTTTGTTTGGATCTTGTTATTGATTCTGATGCTAAATCCTGTTTGTGTGTGAGCGAGCAAATGTCGTTTCTGGAGCCTTGGTTTTTTTGTCTAACCGTGATAGTCTTGGACTCAAGTAAAGTTATGCATTTGGACCCTGGCAGTGTTGCCTCACATGATTTAACTTATAAACTATGGGACTGCAGTTGTCAGAAATAACAAAAGAAAGACAACAAGCACAATAACACAAAATCATGTTAAAAGGGTCTCCGCACACAAATTCTAATTTGAATTTTTATTGCTATATATTTTCTCTTCAAGTAGTCTATCTCTCTAAAACATAGTTTTAAAACCCGGCCTGACCTGGCAGGTCGACTCGAGACCCAGCTGACCCGAAGCTGGAACCGAGCCGGGTTTAAGAAAAAATAAAGGAAGTCAAAAACCCGGGTGACTCGGCAGGTTGACCTGGTGACCCAGTTGACCGGGCAAAACCCGGTCAAAAATCCGGTTGCAACCTGTTGACTATATATTTTTTAAAACCAAAACGATGTCATTTTGATTTATATAAAATAAATTGAGGTTAACCCGAGTGACCCGATCAAAACTCGGTGACCCGAGCCTTGGTCCGGATCGACCACTGAGCCGGGTTTAAAAACTTTGCTTTAAAAGGTTTACAACTCCTAAATAAACCCAAAAACCTACCTAAATAAGGTCGGAAACTAAAAGTCTTAATTAGAAAGGAAAAAATAATAAAAGTCCTAAACAAACTGAGAAATTAGAAAAAAAAGGAAAAAAAATATTGGGCTAAACAACACGTTTTTGGTCTAATTTATAGGTGTTCCGAGCCTTAGGTGGTTATAGCCGGCCGACCCTTTTGTGAGGTTGGGCATTTGGACCCTCCTAGTCAAATTTGAGCATATTATTGGGTTGAAAGTTATACATCTTTTTACTAGACCAATCACTTTGTGCAACCCAAGTCTCTTATTGGGCTTAGTGTATCTCATCGGTTCATAAATATCTTTGCAAAGCTATCCACGTAATCCAATCGCGGTAGATCCGGAACTGAATGATTAGAATACCTTGTATCAATTTTCTCAGGTTGGAAAGAACTCATTCTCAAGTTTTGGTCATCCATCCAACAACGTTGTCATTGTTGTCAACCATTAAAAGCAATGTTGGCACCCTTGTGCTCCATTGACCAATGGTGTGTTGGCACTGTACAATTAGTCAACTAAGATAAAGTAAACCAAGAATCAATCTCCATACCACTCCTAATCTTTACAAAAACTATTATTAGTTGTTAACGACTTGTTCAACATTGTATTCTTTATCAAATCATTTAGATTCTCTACACTATCCTTTTGCTATTCCATAAATTGGGATAAAAACAATATATTTTTACCCTTGCTTTAAATAACCACCATCTCTCTCCTGAGTGCCAATGCTATATGCTTCCCCTTTATACTGAGGGTATACATGTTATGTTGTCTGTCATGTACGGAATTCCTGTTATATTGTCATGGTTTGTCTAACAATAAATGACACGCATCCATAGATACCGCATCATACCGAACACTATCAAAATATCTTTTGTCTATAGAAAACAAAACAATAGAAAATGAAACAAGATAATGTTTGTCCATGATTACCTTGTTGTCTCGATTCAGCCTGTTTAGTTTGTAGGGCTTGAGGTGTTTTTCTATCTCGAGTCACATCTCTCTATTACCCCAACTGACACTACATTCTCACAGCTACTATTGTTTATGATCAGGTTACACACCTTACAAATTGAATGGAAAAGGCTAGTGTATAGTCAATCCTCGCTTGAACCACCATTAGGAGTAGGCAAAGCTCATTTGGATGACTAAGGTATCATTGCCATCATCTTGCAAAACCTCCCCATTGTCATCTGAATCATCATAAATAGAATCAGTTGCCTCCCAATCATGTCATCAAGTTGTTCTACTAGCAAATTCTTACCCAAACGAGACTCTAAGCTAAATTTAAGAGCAATTCAACAGTTGAATAAAAAGTTATGTTATTTGGTTAGGTTGATTACTTTGTGCATCTCAGGCCTCTTCTTGGGCTTAGCTTTATTATATTAGTGAATAAATATTGATGCAAGGCTATCTACTTAGCCCAATTATGAACAATTCGTAATTGATTGATTTGAACCACTTGCATCACCTATCTACTTATATATTGCAATAAAATAACCAAATTAGCATGATTCTGTTGCTGCTGCTGGTAACTGTTTTTCCTAATTTTGACCATTTAATTGTTTGTTTGAACATCTGGAGCTGCTTATCCCTCTTCATGATGCCTGATAATCATGGCGCTCTCTGGACACTGACACACAAACAATTCCTCTGATATCTATTATGCATATGTACATGAATTTTGAGTGATCAGGAACAACCTTGGCACATACACTCCCCATTCCCTTTTTTGTCCATGAACATTTCCAGGGAGAACAATTATGATGCTCAAGCCAAATATCCTGATGCAGCATCACCTCCAATCCACACAGATTCACTATTGTATATGTCACTGTCTGCGATTCACCACTTAGATTTGTTTCTGTTAAAGCATGCATGTTCTTAGTAGTAATTCTTTATTCCATTTTAATAACCATGACTCACAGCTATGAATGATGTAAATTTAGGATGCACAGGCACCTATTTCTTTTACACTTAACTGCAATGCTTGCTGTTTTCTGTAGTCAACTATTTTGATTATACATTAAAAATAAAACTTTCCTGGTAGTCTTACCATTAGGTTTGAACTTGGGTACACTTATAACAACTCCTCAGATATTTTGGAAACTTCTGAGGTTATGCTACCTCATGAGTTAAGTCAGATTCTTCAGTAAAAGGTCTTTGCAGGAAAGTAATTCATCATAAGATTAATTGAAGTGTAATATGTGATTTGATGCTGGCAGTAAATTTTCTGGGTAGAATTATGAACCCTAAAGTCAAAATACCGGGGATAAGTAGATGTCATAAATTGATATCTCATTGTTCTTGACATCCATGAAGTGTATGGATATGCTTTTGTTCTCCATGGTATGAGAGGCTGCCTTGAGCAGCAATATAGTTGTGAAGGTCTATGCTATCTACTTGAGTCTTCAACGTGGCTCAAATTGGTCTTATAACTATTTTATCTCTTTGGTACAGCTTATTTTTTGCATTTGTAGAAGTTCGTGTGAAGCGAGCTATTCCATAACTGTACCTTTTGGCACATTCAGTTGGATTTGCAAACATCTTACTATTTCATTTCATTTAATACTAGAGTTACCATAAGAGCATAACAGCATCAGAGTCATTTAAACCTTATTCACCACCTTTTGGTGTTGTAAAGAAAGAGTTTATCTACCACCTTCTTTCCTCACAAAGCGCTAGAGTTCAAATGATTTTTTACTTTTGTTTTCTATTAAGCCGGCAAAGAATTTTCTTTTCTGCAACTACACAAGGAGGAGCCTCCAGTACCTTGTAAACGTGTTGGTTTAATAAACTTCTAAAACAGCTCATATTAAAATATCGGAAGACAGTCTATCAATATGGAAATTTCTTGGGACGACTGTATTGGTAACAATGTGCTGCCTTGCATTCTTGTTATTCAGAAGCTCCAGTATTCTGTCCGGTACACTCTTAACACATGGTGCAGCATTCATAATTCATAAACAGACTTTCCTGAAAATACAGCAAAGACAAGTTTATTGTTGTAAATCATGGATTACTCCGTGTCTTGCGTCGGAGTTATCTATGATGTCTTTGTATGAATTTCAAGCCTCTCCCAGCCTAACTGATCCTGCTACCACCTAGCATGCTATTGATGAAATACCAAGATATTGTTTTTCCTGTTCTTTTTAACATCAAGCATATAATGTAGGGACAATGAGGCTGGTACAAGCTGTTGTTCCTCACATGGCATCTAGCAAGAAGGGAAAAATCGTAAATGTTGGAAGTGTTACTGTTATGGCTCCTGTTCCGTGGGCTGGAGTCTATACTGCAACCAAAGCGGCTCTTCATTCACTAACTGATACCTTGAGGTTTGTATCTTTTGAGACACCTGTGTTACCTACCTTCTCCTATTAAATGTCTGGTTCATGTCTGCATAAAATCAATAGTACCAAAGTGTTGCAAATAGTACGGACCACCCTTCCAGAACCTGAAGCCTACATGCACACTTAAGCACACAAGCATTTAGACACATATCTGATGAAATGTGCAGGACTCTTTGGCTTCAGTGTTCTAATAATCAATTAATGTCCATGAAGAGAACTGGATAGCAGGGTTTCATAAATTACGACTGCAAGACAGTCTTTTGGTGCACTTGGTGTGATTATTCAGATGAATCAAATATATAATCCATTTTCTTAAACTTCAGTTCAGCATAACTTCTGATTTATCAACAATGTAAACGAATATTTATTTCTGCCACCTTCTGCTTAAGATAAATGGACATTTTTAAAACTAGAATCTTAGTTCTTTTGTTATTTGGTACATGGTAATTATTTAAATAAATTAGATTATGATTCATATATGATCCAGAAATTAATCCAAAGCTATATTTCTTCTAGTCGAATAAGAGGAAAAGAAATTGATGATTCTCAATATTTATAGAACATGGGAAACTTCGCTATTTTTTATGCCGGAGATGCTAATAGTAAGAAATTGCCCATTTTAAATGCAGGCTGGAACTCAGGCCTTTAGGGATTGGTGTGATCAATGTTGTTCCTGGAGCTATTAAATCAAACATAGGAAATTCTGCCGTAGCCAGCTACAACCAGATGCCTGAGTGGAAGTTATACAGGCCATTTGAAGAAGCAATACGGGAGAGAGCGCATCTTTCACAAGGACTCAAGGCCACTCCCACAGAAGAGTTTGCGAAGAAGACGGTTGCTGCCGTGCTAAAGGAAAACCCTCCGGCATGGTTCTCCACTGGCCAATTCTCCGCTGTGATGTCAATCATGTACCATTTGCCACTTTCTGTTAAAGATTTTATCCTAAGGCGAAAATTTAATTGCTGAGTTCTGCATCCTGTAAGTGAGTTGGTCAGCTTTGCATGTCTACAAAGCCTTGTAATTGCACATGTCCCCGCATGGTTCTTGTAAGCATCTTCCTCCTCGTCCTTGCACAGCAGCACAATACAGAAATAAATAAATTGTGGGCTTATGTAACTGAAAAGGATGCTGCTAAATTTACTACCACCTTTGTTCTTCCCTCCTTTGAAATGACTAATGCAACCTCTTTCTTTATTCTTACTTTGAATATTTAATATAATGTCTCTTCTGGGTTGGAATAAAATAATTATCAATGAAAGGTCGCGAAAAATGTATGTATATGTTTTTATGACTTGACTATGAGTGTGCTTCTATAAATTATTATCCATTAAAATATTTTGTTTTTGTTCGAAGATAAAAGTATTTTTGGGCTAACATGAATGTCGAGCAAGATTAAGTCTCCCGATAGATGATTTTAAAAGTGTATTCTCACATCCAACTGCTATATAAATTTAATTTACTTTTGCTTCTTTGTTAGAACTTGTTTTTCATTAAAATTTGATTTTGTTTTTAAATTAATTAATTTTTTTTATTTTTTGAATTGTTTTGATATCAAAAATAAATTTTAAAAATAAAAATATATATATATTATTTTAATATATCTCTAAACAAAAAAATATTTTAAAAAGTAATTTATACCACACTTCTAAATATTGTTAAATAAAACAAAGTTTCTTAATTATCAGCCTAACCCTATGAAGATCATGAATTCTTTAGTATTTTTAATATATTATTATACCATTAAAACAATATTATCATTGTAATTCATCTCACTACTAATATTTAATCCTACCCTACCTTCTAAATAATAAAAAATCATAACATAGTAAAATTCTTAAAATATACCATGATATTAATTCCTAAAAATAGTTTAATCCTTTTTTTTAATTATATGACTATTTAAAGTTTAAACACTACCTAAAATCTTAAATAACACATAATAAGCTTCTTTCCAAGACTAATATAGTATTTTATTAGTATTTTACTTTGACTAATAAAACTCTAACAATGTTTTGAAAGTAGCAAATAAAAACAAAAAAAAAATAGAATTGTATTAAATTATTAAATATTCTTAGCATTGCTTTTGTAGGAGATCCTTGGTATAAGTGAAAGGGTTCATAAAAATTTTATCACGCCTTTTTGCAAGCTCTGCTAGCATTAAAAAAAATCTTTAAACAAAATAATTTATACAATTTTTATCCTATGAATTTATTTTATTCATACGAATTAATTTTAAAATGAAAAGATTCAAGAATAATATTAAATTAATGCTAATATTGTCGTACAAAAAGAAAGTAGATCTTGAATAAAGATTTTATTCCCATCATATACCTTATTTATGATACAAACAGATTTTATTGAAAAGACAATATTAACAATTATATATTGAATGACAGTTCATAGTTTTATTTTTGTAAAATTATAATTATGTTATATAACTCTATATATAATTCATAAAATATTTGAAAATTTTCTTTTTTATTAAAATTAAAAAAAATCTTGTAAATGTTAATGAACAATATTCAATATATAGTTGAATAATATATTAGATAAGGGTTTGCGTTATGTCATGGGTTGACCCAAATTTTTCTAACGTAAAATATGATGCTAAGATGATGTATACATTCTTAAAAAAAAAACAGTAGTTGATTTTATTGTGTTTAATAAGTACAAATAAAAAAAAATACAATGACAATAAATAAATTAGAAAAAAATGACAACATAAAAAAGGTTAAAAAAAGCCCTGATTCAAGCTCATTAGGGTTAGCATGTCAAATTTATGACCTGATAGTAATATCAGAATAACCCAATTGAATGAAAAATAAATAAAAATATAAAAGTTAATTATCAAACAACTCAATGTTAAAGGACAAAATTAAAAAAATAATTTAAAAAAACAACAAAAAAAAAGATCTAAGTCAATCTTGTTTCATTCGTCAATCTCGTGATCATGAAAATAAGATTAGAATAACCTTATAAAAAAGTATTAAAGAAAAATTAAATACTAATAAATTAAATGTTGAAAAATAAAATAAAATAAAAACTAAAAAAAAAAAGAAGTATGAGCACTAGTTCATTGATGGGCAGGTGTCGTGGTGAGAATGAGCAGCGCTGTATTGACTGTCTTTGAAACCAAATAATACAAGTCTTTTAAACAGTTTAACACTGAAATTCGAGCACTGATCATGCTTGTGCAAGAGACAGGGCCTTTGTGGAAAATAAATGGTGCGCTCAGATGTTGACTACACCCGAATCAATCATCCCTGGAGTGTTAAAATGAGTAAGGTGGCCATCTTGGCAAGATGCTCAGGGTAGTTCTAAACACAGATGATCCTTGCTAAGATGGTGGCCAAGTCTAGCTGACGCTGATAAAAGGTGCAGTTGCCAGGGTGATTTTGTTTTTCAAACGAATGTTTGATCAGCATTGCAGCTGAATAATATGGGCTGTAATTGCGGTCTAGTTACTGCGTGGTCTCCTTTGTTTCAACGAGTATTGTATGGTTTCCAGTGTGCATGATGCCTGTTGACGAATCTTGAGATTTTCCATCCGTCCTCTTAGCATGAGTGCACACCAAAAACTTGAAGGATTAAACAATCTTGCTCGCTAACTACGAATCTGTGCTTACCAGTCGAGATATCTGTAGCTTGTCAAATTTCTGGGTGCTGGAACCTCGGCATGATGCATAAATAGCTATTAGATAGTGTATGATACGATGTCATAATAGAAATCAACTAGAGCTTATGCCAAAGATTACTTTCTCATTACTGGAAGTCCTACTCATGTGAAAAGGAGGAAGGTCGCTAATTACAAGCAGCGTACCTACGTGAAGATCAATTAAACTGGCCTCTGGCTAAAATTAACAAAAACACCATTAGTATGATTTTTCACTAAGAATGAGAAGGGTGGCCATAGTACACCATTCCATGTGGTCGCAGAGGCCTGAAATTAGGACCCTGGGGTTGTTGGTTTAAAGACATTGGTTGTTGCTGGTTTATTGTGGCCTGCTGTTGTGCCAATGGTAGCGGTTGCTGCTGAGGTATTTGCGATGGTTGTTGCGCCATGGACACCATTGGACTTACCATATAGGGTGGGGGTGGGGGTGGTGGTGGAGGTGGTCCTGGAGGCAAGGGAGAAATGTTACCATAAGCATATGGGGTCATAATCCCTCCTGCTGGCTGTAAATATTGCTGAGAGGATTGGTTGGGAAGCATGTGAAACTGAGCTTGAGCACTTGGAGTCTGATTCTGCATTGAAGGTTGGGGCAGCAAAACTGACTGATACGAGTGTGTTGTTGGAGCAGCAAGTGGTTGGGCTGGCATAAAAACATTTGGATCTGAAACAGGCAACGAGTTTTCCGGTTTTGACAATGAATCGTAGGCCTTTGTTAGTTGAGCATTTTTTGCTTCTTCAGCAGCAAACGAAGAGAGAACAGAGTGCATGATCATTTGAGAAGATGAGGAAGCTGCAAGCTTTTCTGCAACCTCAGCAGCAATATCAGCAGCTGTCCTCTTAGGTGTTTGTCCTGCTTTTGCATTTGAATCAACTGATACTGTTGTTGCAGTAGATGCTTTTGACACATATTCTTCACCATTAAGCCGCCTTCGCATGTTGCTGGCTTCCTCTACCTGTGCCTGAGCAACCTGAAATTGACCAAAAATTTTAATTGAATAAAACAAATGCTCCAATAATCATCAGATATAGATAGCCCTGATGGGTACAGACATGAGTCTAGATGGCCAAGGAGGCTTGGAATTAAGATTTCAGAGCAGCAATGCTCAGTAAATTAATCAGAACTTATTGAACTGATTGCATCTATAGGACCCACGTTACAAAGTGGCTTCAAAGCATACTGGCCTAGAAAACATCCAAAATTGTGAAAACTCATTAAATATGTCAATGTTAGGAAGATGCGCAGGCCAATGTATTTCTTTGTCAGAAATACAAAAGTTGTATTAACTGAGCTTCCAAAACAAGGTGTCAAAAGAGAATGCAAAGACTGGTGTTCTTTTAGAACAATACAAAATCAAAGGTTTATTGGTTGAATCAAGGGCTATAGGCAACAGTAAAAAATCTTTTTCATGTTTTATATGTTGGAATTTCAGAGTACAAAGGATATCAAGGATCTACCATTAGTAAGTCCGCTCAAACTCTTAATGACACAAGGTATGAACTTTTATCTAAAAATTAAAAATCCCTTCAGATATTGTTGATAAAAGTTCACCCTAACTCAACAAGTAGGCTAATATTTATAAAACAGATATTAATCTCATACATCTATATTTCCAGAAATTTACGGCTGCCAACTAAACATGAAAACAGTCTCAACTGATGTTAGCAGCCAAGAATGTATAATCAGATAGCTGCAAAAGCATATAGCATTCATAAAGGCTAACAATGAACTAAATTGTGTATTGTGGCATAAATTTATTATCTCTATTTTATCAGCAAAGATGATCACGATTGACTGAGCAGCATACATGCACATTCTATGCATATGCCCAGTGTTTATCAGAACCCACCATAAAATAATTGAAAACAGAATAAATATTCAAGGTCCAGAATGAACATTCGTACCTGCATCTGATTTTGAACTCCCTCCAATTCAGATTCCTTGGAAAAACAACAAATAAATAAGTCACAATTTAATCAAATAGAATTCCACAAACTTGTGCATCTCATTCATTCAAAAACACACTGGAAAAATCCATAGAAGAATACAAGCAGGGTAAGACATCCTCCTCTACAGGAAAAGAAAACTAATAGAGAGGAGCATTTCAATTGCAGAACATCTGCTGGAGAAACTCCATTCAAAAGCCCCTGCAGATATGCTCTATAGAGAGGCCGGATAACAATTTTATAACAGATTCTCTAGAGTTCCTCTCGGCCCAAACACTCCATATGATGACAATTTATGCATAAGTTAATAATTTACATTTCAACAACTACTGAAGGTGATGATAAAATCAGATACCTGTTCGTGTAGAGCTTCTTTTAACAGAGACACAAGTGCTACTCTACTTGCTTCAATTGATCTAAGTTTCTCAATGCTTTGTTTCAAAAGATTCTCTTCATCCTCTAGTTCCTTGGCCAAAGTCTTTCGTTTTGGATCTTTATCTGAGCAAAAAAAGTTGAGCTTCAGAGACCCCCAAATTTTCAAAGTCAAAACTCAAGCTGTAAAAGCATTTCCAAGAAACCACTTTAATCTGTTTCTATATTAACTTCAAGTTCATCTCTCTTACCATTACCACTACAGGCAACATCAACATCTTTCTCCATCTTCCTCACACGACGAACTGAAGATTTGCAATTACTCATCTCTGTCTCTTCATTGGGTTGCTCACTAACCACCAAATGAAATGCCGATACTATTTTTTCAGCATCGCCTCCGATGGACAATTTCTAGTTTCCAGAGCAACGACAAAACAGTGACACGCATTATCAAGAAAAAAAAAGAGGTCGATAATATAGAACTAGTGCATGCATCCATAAAAACAAATGGAGGAGAAAAGGAAACAATGAAAGGTCCTTGGTCTCACCGTTCTAGTGGATCGTGAATCTCGTTTTGTAATTTTGACAGAGCGTGAACGTTTTTTGTTGAGCTCCAAGGGTGGAGGTGCATCTTCTCCAAGAATTACCTCTTTGAGGCTCCGGGCACGTGACCCAAATACTTTCCTTTCTTCCCATATATTTACCTGGTTATTATGCAAACAAAAGTTTAATTATCCTAATGCTCCAACTTTCTTGAAAGACACTACACCATTAAGCACATCAATGGCATCTTAAACTTCTGTCAAGGCTCAACTAACATCTTACCAATCTAGAGACTGCCTTCTTCCCACGGTCATCACCTTTCTCAACTACATTTTTTAGCGCAGCAGGAAGAACTTTCCAAAACTCCTTAACAAATTCATTTCCTTTTCGCTTACTGTTCTGTAGGATGTCATTTGCAAGATACAATAGAGGAACTTTCTGGAGCATATCTGAGTTGTGGAACTGTTTATCCCATGTCTCTACAACTGATTCTGCTTTGCTTCGGTGAAAGATGCACCAATGGGACAAAGCTATACAATAAAGTTAAGGTAACATCCATTCCAAGTCAATAGATAATCAAAATTCTCTGTAAGAAACAGGGATAGTCAGAGATGGACTTGCCAGAACCATTTCTCTAACTCGATGAACATTGAAGTAGAAATGCCAAATGAAAAGGAATCAAAGTCAGACCTCAAATACATCAAGCAATGACTTTGAAATACATCCAGAAACTCAAAACAAACATAGGATAAAACTATTATCAAAACAAACATAGGATAAAACTATTAAAATCAGAATCAGTTCTATCACAGCAGACAGTATTGAAGGCAGGCAGAATTTTTCCTGCGAGGTAACACTATTTTCAATGTAGTGTCCAATTTCTTGCTTACAAATAATGTTAGGCATATACAGAGAACTGAAATAAAGCTGCAAGAATTCATTAATTCAAAAAACAAGAAAAAGAAGGATACTTTCAATACACTGCTGGGTGCCATTGAGCTTAGAAAGCTTATCTGCAAGTATCTCTTCACTAAATACACTATCCATATCACCCTAAACAATGACTTTCGCTAAACCCCACCACGGCACCACCAAACCCTAAAAGAAAACACTTCAATTGTTGAAACCAAGCAAGACCCTTTATAAATCCAATTGAAAACAAGAGGTTACAATCATAAAAACACAGCTACAACTATCCAAACTGATGAAAATTCCAATCATTAAGCCATAAATATTAGCAGGGAAGAAAAGGGTTGTTTCAATTGCCCAAAAGAATTTCCTAGAGTATACCAAATTTGAGCAAATACAGAGAAGAAGGGAGGAATATGAATTGGACAGAGAGATAGATGGACACAACAGATCGAAGATAGTAAATAACTAACCCTAAAATTCTAAAATAGAGAGAGAAGGGTGAAACGACGACATTGCAGGAAATAAAAGAAAGGGGATGGTAGTTATAGATTTGTTTTTTCTGGTACTTTGTATATAAAAAAACCTTACAAAATAAAAGGAAATGAATTGGCTAGTGAAAACTAGATTTAAAACCCGGTAGAATTTCAAGTTAAATTGTAAAGTGCATATTTTATTGTATTATGATTTTTTTAAATGAAAAATAAATAATATTAACATTAAATGAAATAAATTAAAAATATATATATAAATTGATAAATTTATAAATATTAATTAAAATATACAGGAGCAATATTAATTAAATTTATTTCTGCCGCTAGGGTATAATTTTAAATTAATTCCCAACTTAAAAAGAACATAATAATAATTATGTTGTGGATATTTTTTAATGTATTATATTTTTTTAATTGGGCAACAAAAAAATGTTGCGTCTACTTTATATTATAAATTAAAAAATAGATAAAATGATAAATTTAAAATGAGTTGTTAACTTGATTAAATATTAATACACAAAACTAATTTTTATAGGAGAAATAAAATATAGATGCATGTGTGTGTGTATGTCTTACATTAAATTTCTTTTTTTTATTTTAAATATTTTCATTTATTAATTATCGTTGCCAATAATAAATTATTTAAAAAAAAAACATTATTCAAATACAGTTAATTCATTAGTTGTGTTGCCCGCGCGCTGCAGCGAGATGGCTCCCTAACCGTGGATTTACTCGGAGTGAATAAGTACCGTACCATAGGGGAAAAAATGTTGAAAGCAGCAAAACTAATGGAGAGCATGAGCTTGGAGATCAAATTAAGAGCATCATTGCCTAAACAACAACGGTGATAAAAACATTAAAAAATTGCCTTGGCGAGGCCAAAAAATACGTGGTTTGCAAGCGAAACTTGAGATGCCAAGGCGGTCTGGCTAGGAAAAGCTGCTGGAATTGTTGCCATAGGGGGCGGCAGTTTGATAGGAGAGAAGCGCACAAGGAGGCGGCCAATGAGATCGACACCGTGCAGAAGAGCAACCCGAGCACATGAAAGCTAGCTGGCATGCAACAAAACAGAATTGTTAGCAGCGGTCGTAAACGTAAGAGATTAACGTAGAAACAAGAACGAAAAGCATTTTGAAATGTCAGCAAGCTGATCGCAGCGGGAAAGAAATCAAGAAATGGAGCAAATGTAAATTCATTAAAAAGGGACTGAAAGCAAAAACATGGCAGCGTCAATGAAATCATAGCTGATGCTTATCAAACTATTGAAACATGAAATAAAGGGTCGATAAAACCTTACCAGTCGAAGTTGTCATTTTTGATGCTATGATGGGATAAAAGTAGTAAACTTGGCGTGTTGTTCAAAAGGCCATTCTTATTTCCTGGTCATTTTATGGACATTTAAGAATCTTCATTTCATTCAAGTAAGCTTTCCAATAAACACTCTAAAGTACACTACGTATGGGAACAGTTTCTCAAACATTAGTGTTTTTCTATCATATGCAACTGTTGAAAAAAAATCCATTCACCGCGAAATGATATGTGCAATTCTCATACTAAAAACAAAGACAAAACACTTCTCTTCAAGGAAATCTTGGATTACAGAGGACGATTGCTTACCTTCGATCAAGCCAGGATGCTCCCCCATTTAATTTGATGGTAATCTCTTTCACATGACATCCACAGTCCAAAAGCGACAGCTTAAGAGTTCCTCCTTGTTCTTTGAGAGCTACAGTACGCCCCACTTCCATCCAATTTCATTTTGTTGAAAGACAGTATAAAGATTATTATTCCATGATGTCAAATACGACAACAAAAGTTTCAAAACACTTATACAGCTTTGGACATTGCCATTAAATTAATCATCACGAAAACGGAAAACAGAAGCATCCAAGGTTGCTCTGTCATTCTAGATTTGCTGGCATTGAAAATATCCCAACATTCGAGGAAAAAAAACAAGAAAAACTTTTCCAAACAAGTTTCTGAGTGCTATGCATCATCATGATATTCACACCATATCAGGAATGCCATATGTATTCTCAATCACTACTTCCAAATGTCTGTAGCTTCTTCTTTTATCCATCCAATTATGATGCTTGCTCTCATATGAGTGATGACATTCTCCCATCTTGCTGAAGGCACACCAGAGAGACAGCAAGTGCTCAAGAAGAAGAGAAAGCAATTGGTTATATAGGTGGTCGGTTTATTTTCATAGTATGTTGAGTAGGATACAAGACAAGAGCAGTACCATTTCGAATACAAGGCCATGGAGAAAAGGGATAGAAATGCAGAGACCCCTGCTGATTTATTAAGAAGGAAGTTGCTTGAGATCATAGCAATTAACCGCAAAGTTACATTTCAAAATGGAAAAACTACAAAGCCATTTTGACAACAGCAAGAATGCTTCCCAGGTCTTCGGTATACAT
>Ga0325411_1003497_pt1 | contig 17717 bp, 17 predicted proteins | sample PopdelMetagenome_13_FD_206181 | JGI IMG/M metagenome (GOLD analysis project Ga0325411, IMG submission 206181) | Populus deltoides microbial communities from Bellville, Georgia, United States - Xylem-PdIQD-R4 | ecosystem: Host-associated > Plants > Phyllosphere > Stem > Wood/Secondary xylem...
GGCAATCTATGAAGTTTGCAATTATGACATCCGCCTTTCAAAACCGTGGCTAAGAGTACTATATTTGTACCCTAGTGCTCGAGGATGAAGTGCACGTGTGCAACGCATTGCAGTCTTGAAAACCCTGTGGAGTTATCCTGCTCATATTTGTCGAGAGGATAATAATCGACTTAAAAAGTCTAAATCATTACATTATTAGATTAACTCATGGGTTAATCGTTTTTATTAAATCTTTTAATTATTTTATTTTTTATTAGGCAATATTAAACAGATCACTAAAAATTTAGTGAGATCAAACTGGTTTTTTCATATCAATATTTTATCTAGCTTAACTAGAAATTCAAGTTATGTTCTTAGCCCGTGTTTTTCGGATCATTTCGTCAAGTTGGGTTGTATTTTACAACCTTATTTCGTCCTCCCTACATGTTTGTAATAAATTCTTATTTTGACAGGAGGCCTAGAAGTTGCCAATCAATCCGACTGTGAAGGTCATTTCATTACCATATTTGTTTTAATTTCATCAAAATTTAATCTATCAAAATCCCTCCTAGATTAAAAAAAGGAGTCGAATTTAATCAATAAAGAACAGAGAACCTCCCAAAATCAACATATTGGAAGTAAATATTATCGGTAAGTCCTAGCAACATGCTTCTTGTCTACATAACCAGGTCTCTAGTAGTTTTTTTGATAAGCATGGCAGCATGCATGCCCAAGAAGAACCTCTAAAAGCCTTTCCTCGATATTCTCCACCATCTTCGCATTCTATACAAGTAATAATCTAAGGGAATAGTAACGGTTTGAGTCCAAAGCAGGGCTTCCTTTCCAGGGCTTCCTTTCCATATTAGCTAAATCGTTACTGCTTTATTCACATGGACAATGTGTCTAAGAATTATTGCTTTACGTTTTTGCATGCTGTGTATATGGCAGCTTATTTCTCTCAACATCCTGGTGCCTGAGCTCATGTTTCCTTCACTGAAAATGATCATGGCAAACAAGGTTGATACATCGGCTTCTTCGAGTTATTATGCACTTCTGATTACTGTCCTTGTCTTTGTTATTGTTGGTACTTGTTGTGCAGAAGAAAGATCAGTATACTTGGTCTTAATGGAAGAAGAGCCAGTGGCATTTCATGGAAGCCATTTATCTCATGAAGGACGAAAAGTACTTGCACTTGACAGGTATTACTACTGTTGTTTTCCTGTCTTGAACATCTTACAAATTTGTCCTAGACTTCTAGGGCAAGGGAGAGGATGTAGATTTTTAGGGTTGAATTCATTTTCTTCTATTGGTGCTGATCAGGATATATATTTTTGTATGGATAGTGAAGTTTCCAAGGCTCATGCAAAGCACTTGGTGGATTCTCATGACCAACTTCTGCAAAGCAATCTAGAAACTGGCAGCTACAACAAGCTCTACAGCTTCAAACACATTGTTAATGGCTTTTCTGTTCATACAACCCCTTCTCAGGTTTCTTTCCTAGTTTCTTAGCCTTCTCTTTCTCTATATATATTTTCTCAAAGTTGATGGCAAAAGTAAATGCAAGTTTTGTTGGTTGAAAATTCCAGGCAAACAAATTGAAAGTTGCTCCTGGAGTAAAGCTGGTGGAGAAAGATAGAGGAGCCAAATTGATGACAACATACACTCCTCAATTCCTAGGGTTACCTCAAGAAGTATGGGCAAAGGAAGGAGGAGACAAAAATGGAGGTGAAGGGATTGTTATTGGTTTTGTTGACACAGGAATCACCCCAGAACATCCAAGTTTTACTTATGATCCCTTGAATCCTTTCACATCAAATATTTCTCATTTTTCGGGTGCTTGCGAAACGGGGCCTAGATTTCCATCTAGTTCTTGCAATGGTAAGATAGTGTCAGCTAGGTACTTCTCAGCTGGGGCTCAAGCAATTGCTACTCTCAACACTTCAGTGGACTTCCTCTCTCCCTTTGATGCTGCTGGGCATGGCAGGTACGTACTGCAATGATCACTATGTAAAATGCTCTTGAATATAATCAAATAGCCATCCGCTGAAGATGTCATTGGTACAAATGAATAAACTATGTTTAGTCATGTGGCATCAATTGCTGCTGGAAATGCTGGGGTCCCAGTGATGATGGATGGCTTCTATTATGGGCGAGCTAGTGGGATGGCTCCTCGTGCTCGGTATGCTCTTTGTTTTATACAGTAGCCTTAATTAATTTACTTGCATGGCGTTTAGGCAACAGTTTGATGAGAAGTAGATGACCTTTTAACATATATTGGCCTCAGAATTGCTGCTTATAAGGCTGTGTATCCAACAGTGGGAACTATAACAGATGTGGTTGCAGCAATAGATCAAGTAAGTCTTAAGGTTGACTAGTCTGTAACGGAAAATATCTACAGCATTTATATTGTTGATTGGATCTTATTAATCTCATGTGCTGAATCTGTGGCACAGGCAACAATGGATGGAGTAGACATATTAACACTCTCAGTTGGACCAGATGAACCACCAGAAGATACCATTACATTCTTAAGTGTGTTTGATATTTTCATGTTATTTGCTCGACGAGCTGGAGTTTTCGTTGCTCAAGCTGCAGGTAACCACGGGCCAGACTTTTCAACTGTTGTATCTTACAGTCCTTGGGCTGTAGGTGTAGCTGCTTGCAGCACAGACAGAAGTTACCCCGGTTCTCTTCTTCTTGGAAATGGGCTAAAGGTTGGAGGCGTAGGTTTATCAGGTATGAGGTATCCGATGTAGTATAATTGGCACAATACCAATGTATGTTCTTACAGAATGGAGAAAAAGGATCCATTTAGCCAAACCCAACTAGTTTAAAAGGTTGAGGCTTGGTTGTCGCCGTCCTCGTTGTTATACTTATGCATTGCATAATCTTTTCCAGGTCCTACTTTTGGAGATGGGAAGTTTCTGTGTAAGTTGGTGCTGGCTAAAGATGCGGTTAGGGTAAATGGGGCATTCCCAAGGACTCCAGCATATGTTGAAGAATGTCAATATCCAGAAGCATTGGACCCTGTTATTGTGCGAGGACGAATAGTTATCTGTGTCTTCTCAGCCGGCTTCTATAATGGGACATCAAACATCAATGCCATTATTGACACAGCAAGAACTCTGGGATTTATGGGTTTTGCTTTTGTTGCAAACCCGGCCTACGGTGATTTCATTGCAGAACCTATTCCTTTTGCTGTTTCAGGCATTATAATTCCAAAAGTTGTTGATGCACAGGTATTAAATGCTGCATCAGAAAACATTAAGCACCATGAATGCTTTGTCTTGTGAGAAATATAATGCAGTCTCTATATGCAGATCATATCTCAGTACTACGAGCAAAATATCCAGAGGGATGAGAGAGGATTTGTGATTCAATACTGTGCAAGAGCAGCTATAAGAGAGGGTAGAGTTGCTTCTTTTGTGGGGCAAGCACCTATTGTCAGCAGATTCTCTTCCAGGGGGCCAGATTTCGTTGACAGTAACAGGAATCCTGCCGATGTACTTAAGCCAGACATTCTTGCCCCAGGACACCAAATATGGGCAGCTTGGAGCCCCCTCAGTGCCTTGGAACCCATACTAACTGGTAAGCAAGTCAGTATTAAATAGCTATTATCATTAGATTGATGAGAGTATCTTGTAAGGCGACCTTGTTAATTATTTAGGATACCATTTCGCACTACTGTCCGGTACAAGTATGGCAACACCTCATACAGTTGGAATAGCAGCACTTATCAAGCAATATAATCCTTCGTGGACTCCATCTATGATTGCATCTGCCATCTCCACTACTGCTACCAAGTATGACAATTATGGAGAAGTCATACTAGCAGAAGGATCTTATCTTAATAGCTACTATCCGTCCACTCATTTCGATCGTGGCGCTGGACTTGTGAATCCTGCTCGTGCTATTGATCCAGGCCTTGTCTTACCCGCAGGTAACATTTAACCTCTCTTAAGTTTTTTACCTTTTTAGTATTCGTCTGAAGTTGAACTGATGTGTAATATGAAGCAGAATTTGAAGACCACATAAACTTTTTGTGCTCATTGCCTGGTATTGATTGGTCTGTGATCAATGCTGCAACTGGAGAGAGGTGCAACCGATCGCTTAGCCATCCTGCCAACCTGAACCTACCTTCAGTGACGATATCGACACTAAGAAACTCTCTAACAGTCAAGCGGAGTCTGAAGAATGTAGACAGCAGACCAGAGACATACACATGCTCAGTCATATCGCCTAATGGGACCATGGTAAACTTGTCTCCAACTTGGTTTAGAATAGCTCCACAAGAAATACAAGATATTGAGATACAGTTTCGAGTGATCCAAGCAGGGGGTGAGTTTCGCTTTGGTGAAATTGTTCTGACAGGAAGTTTAAATCATATTGTCAGACTACCATTATCTGTTTTGCCTATTTCAACATCATAGAAATGGGTTGGAAATGCATAACAAAATATATTTGAGGAACATAAATTTCTGTTTTACAGCGGCTAGACTCTAGAGTAATCCACAAATCAAAAGCAAGAAGAAATCAGACATAACCAATACCTAACAGCTGCTCCTTCGTGTTCACAAACAATACCATTGGGTATTATGTATTTATAAACAAATACTAAATTTTGACAATGTCCTGTCAAGTACCAAGGATACAGTTCACTGCCTGAAAAAGTAGAAAAGCCAAAGGCATTTTAGAAGCATCAAAAGCAATATATTCACTAGAGAGTGAGCCATGCTAGAAAAGACAGGGCTAAGCTAAAAGAAAGGGAAAGAGTGCAATATTTCTATTAAGATAGTCTCGTGTATGTTACTCTATTTGTATTTTGGGCGTTTCCCCAATTTGTCTCTCACTTACAGAAATGAGAAAGAATGAAATACATCAGATTAATAAAAAAATGGAAGCTACAATGGCATCAAATGTCAGATAAGGAACACATTATTCTGTTAGGCACATACACTCTTTACACCGTGGATATCTGTAAACACTCCTAGCCTTTGGCCTTTGCAGCACATGTTTAGTTTGTCTAACTGCCTTTCTAACTCTCTGCTCAAATATCTTCCATTCAATACTGTTGTTCTTCCTGAAAATGTCAGCAAGTCTCCGCTTGTTTGGTCGTATTGTTGGCATCTTCCCTCCACCATAGTATATTCGAAAACCAGAAACCAAAGATGACAACTGACTCCCAGAGTCCGTCATGGCAAATGCATCAGACGCGGTGCAGGCTATGAAGTCCAGCGCTGCAAGCTACACAAGAAATAAGCTCATCATGCATCAAGACTTGATTAAAAAGGAAAAAAAGTTCAATGATGTAAGAAAACAAAATCTGACAAGGACAGCAGGGTTCATGTATCATTTCATGGTGCAGTGATAATGGTGAAGCCCCACTCCAAAAAACAATTGATGGCGAACTGAAAAGGAAAGGCTGCAATACGGTAGTAGAATGCAAAAGAGCCAAACCTTTTGTCACTAAGCTTCTCAAAGCAACCAATATCAGAAACAAAAATTACATGGTTTTCTGTAAATTTCTCAAGTAATCAGAAGACTGCATGGTTCTGGGGCTTAATTTAAACTCCCTGTCAATAAATGACACCCCCTAGGTTCTAAAATTTCATTGCAAGCTCAAAACTGAAAAAAACAAGGCATTCCTTAGTCACAGATCCACCAAAACCACACTGGGTTAGGAATGCTTTGAAAAAGGTCCTCTTAGACCTACCCTTTGAGGAATGAAATGTGTTGCTCTCAACCCAAATCCACACAATAACAGCTGCCTAAGATGTTTAGCATGAGATACAAGTTCAGGTTCAGCATGATGCAAGCTACAACAGAAGGATCATCCAAAGTACTGGTCTTGGTCCCATGTTCACTTCAATCACCAAGATACCATATATTAATAAAGAGCAAACTTGAGGATTCAGACATCCTCCTATTTACACTACATGGCTCCACCTAATGCACTATATCAAATTAAGCAGATGATAACCACAAAATTACACAATAAAAAGTGGTGAAAAATGTCACTTTATTACCTGAGATGAAAAATTCCTGAATGGTTCGAGTTCAGTTGCTGAAAGCAGTTTCTCTTTAGTAACTAAATTAGGATACAAGCTGGTTAAAGCAGTTAATCTTGATCTCCCTCCATATATGTTTGCACCTGCTATGAATATATGTGTCTTCCTACTGAAACCTAGAGCTGCAAGCATAAGTACTGCTTCCTCAGGAGTTAAGGGACATAAGCCTTCTTCCCTCAGCATTGCAGGAGAAGGTAGCCTGCCATAAATCAAACAACGTACCCAGGAAATAAGCCAAGGCAATTGTAGCATGTATGCTATCCCTTCAATAATAATAAAAATAAATCAAAAAAATCACAAGGATATCTCTCTGCTACACATGTTTCAAGGAAAAAGTATTCTCTCAAATGAAGTTATCCTTCGAATAGGAGAATGATGACTAGGTTTAGACCTACAAAATGGCAGTTGGAACCAAAAAGTATTCTCTCAAATTAGTAATCCAACTATGTAAAGCTTTAGGAGTGTGTGAGTTCACAAATAACTATGCTGGCGATGCTTCATTTTAGAGAATCAGTTTATGAATGTAACTTCCAGCAACTATGTTTTGCACACAATCTCTTGTAGGTGTGACTCCTTAGAACAATAGGTGTGATGCTTAGGTCTTTCCTCGTTTTAGGTGTGTAAACTCTACTGGCATGGCTCCATTAGCTTTTTCACATACATCGCAATTCCTTTAAACAAAACTCTTCATTCTAACCATCAAACAACCTCAATCGAACTCCAAAACACCCACACACATTCATACCCAATCAATCCTATATCCAATAGCCACCAAAAGACCAATTCAAACCCTCAAATCTCTATTCACATTATTGTTCACATCCCCTTGAAAATACCCCCCCTAAGCTGCCCTGCATCAGATATGTTGTGGCATTAAGCAAGCGTGGCACGCATGGGGCATACTTATTCGAAAGGTGGGCTTCACCCTCATAAACACAGTTGAGTGGAAGTGAAAACAATATTTTTACACCTATCTGTCTACATATATAAAGACCAGAAAAAAAATATTGAAAGATAGGGAAACAAAGGCACTACGGTTCTTAACTATTGCCTTATATAAGATAAGTATAACTTAGGGCACCTGTTGACCAGCACGCTACAATGCATGCCTACATACAGGGGATAATGCACATATAGAAAAAATGCATAGGTGCGTACTTATTTGTCTTCTTAAGAAGTGTCAGAGCAGGGAAATGAATCTCACGATATGCTTCCAACTCTTTCCTCTCTTCTTCTCCTCCACCGTATTCACACAAAGAGTGTGCTACCATGTCAATTTCGAACCTCAGATGTAGAGCTAGATATCTTGAAGCTTTGACAGCATGACCCACTTTCTCTTGCAGATTGTTTTCTGCATAAGGACCGATAAGATAATGATCCAGTGGCCCTGAATGGGCAGCGTTTTTACGCAACCTTTGGATGAGCAAGGCACCAGTTTCTTGTATCTTGGGAGAAAATTGCAGCGCATGAAAATTACATCTGCACCGAAGTGTCTAGATGAAGTCCCCGACATTAGGATGAGCAAAGCAGGAAGGAAATGAAATAAGGATGACAATCTGGCATATTGCTTACAATATACCATCATATGCAGCAAACTAGAGTACAAAAGGAAAGAGATTTACCTGCAACTGAAATGGTATTGGATCAAATGCCAAGCGATTCCCAAATCCAACAAAATGGACAACTCTATTTTTTAGTAATATAGGGAGAATGTTTTTCAAATAAAAACTTGGCTTTGATTCTTTCCCAATATCTGCATCTGTCACCTGCATGATATTGTGATATCATTACTAACAACAAATTATGCAAAATAAGAACAATTCAGGTGTGAGTGCACTCAGAATTATTATGGATAAGAAACTCACAACACTACCAATTGCCTCCAAATCTAGCGACTGCAGCTCTTTAGGCAGTTCCTTCACTATCCGAATATCAGGAGTGAGGTAATTAATAAAATGCTCCTCCTGATAGATGTCACTGAATTGACTATGAAATAAAGAATTGATCGTCACTTTTCCATCGAAATCACATGTAAGAGTAAGAATGACTCAAATAAATTGCTTTGATTTGCAGTGATGAAGCATTGCATTTCTGGCACTTATGGGAGAAGAAGTTAACTAACTCATTATGGGTACACAATAGCAGTAAATATCACAAGCAGCAATCGCCTTAAAATCAAGGCACCCACAAGATTATTTCTCCAATCCAATTATTAAAAGATGCACGCACTTTCCTTCAAGATAGATATACCAATTTCAAGCCACACCACTAGGCAACCAACAACTATCACAGGCAATTATGTTTTATCCAACAATCAAAATGTACACTTTCTCTAAAGGGAAAAAATGAGAGAAAACAAAGAGAAAAATTATTACCTCACATCTCTCCAGACACTGCTGTACATAAATCTAGGAATAACAAGAGTTGAATTCAACAACCGTGCAATAACAACAGCATTGCAAACCTGTTTTTAAAATAGAACAAAGTTGAATCAGTTGAAAATACAAAATATATCCCTTCAGGAGCAAAGACAGTTGCACACAAACTATGAAACTGAGTCACAAAGGAGTAATATGAAAGCTGCAATTAGTCAAAGCATTGCTTACAGCTACTCTTTGCTGGTTCATCCCACCATTCGCAGTGACCAAAATGTAACCATTATTTCCCTCTACAAAGCAACACCGAGAAATACCAAGTTAGAACCAGTTTTGCACCCCTATAACACGTGTTTACTCAAATTAAGATATCCAAGACATATTTCCACATGAGACACAGGCAGAAACACATGCGAATGCAGACATCAAGTCAAATGTCCACCTGCATACAAACTCGCACAACACAGAAAGAGTGAGTTACCACTATGATTCCAATTACGATGATCAGCACAAGGTCTCCAAGCAGAAGCAGGAACAAACAGCTCCTGCCACAAATCTTTCAGCTCACGTTTATTCTGTTATCATGTAACATGGAGGAAAAAAAAATCAAACAATACAGAACGCAAAAAGAAAAAAATTGCAGCTACATAAAGATTAAATCAGTAGAGATGTAATCCAAATAACTCACAAACCAAAACAAACTATACCCATATAACAAGATAAAAACTTGGCAATTCAAATACCTCAGCAAGGGAATGAGCAGCCAAAGCCAACATCCTATCATAAGTACCCTTTCGCTGCTTTTTTCCTTTACCAATCGTTTTCAATTCTCCCTGCATTCAATCCAGTTAAACATATAAAAAATTATAATGGGAATGTTTTTTTTTATCATTTTCTATTCACTCATGATCTGGCCTGCTCGACTCAAGATCAGATTCTCCAAATGAATCACAAATTACATAAACCATGCATCTTTTATATATTAACAAAGATGAAATACAGCAATTTAAACAACTTTTTAACTTCTCCAAGTTAATATAAAGAATCAAAACAGGAAGTTTTTATGCTGAAATCTTCCTAATTAATCACAGATTACATAAATCATGTATCTTTACTAAATTACCAAACCGTGTATCCATAAAGTCACTCCATTCCTTCTCCAAATCCACAAAATATTAACCACAGCTAAGTTACAAAGAAAAATGTACCTTTATTGAAACTGAAATTGAAGAAGAATTCCGAACAGACACATCTTTATTGCCGCTGATTTCATCATCAAGTTGAAGCCTTAAAACCATGAACCCATTGAAAATAAAAAACAAACCCACCAAACAAATCAAACCCACAATTCCTTTGGCTCCCTTCTTCTGATACCAAAAAACCTTCTCCCTCTCTCTCTTTCTCCTCCCTTTCTTTTGTCCGGGCCGAGGAGACTGGCTCGGTGATGAGGGTATATTATAGAAGTCAGCTGAGGAGGACATATGAAAAATATTGCTTCTTTCTGCTAAAAATGAAAGCTTTTTTCGTGGGTTTGCTTCGAAACGGGTTCTTGTTCTTGCTGTTGTCTGAATCTGGGATAGATATATGTAATAAACTGTGGACTAACTGGCTTTTTGTTTGGAGTTTGCTGTCATTTGTTTTGGTATCACAAGCTGCTTGTTTATGAACACAAGAGTTGATTATAAGTCCCTGTATTTTGTTAGAACTAATCGAATAGTCCCTATAAATATAGTATTAAAAATAATTATATAGTTGCTCAACAATATTGACCATTCTTAATTTAATATTTTTTCCTAATAAAAAATAGTATTTCGTTAATATTAAAATATGTACAAATATACCACTATTTTTATATAATAATTATCAAAAAAATAATAAACGTGAGAATTGAATTAAGAGAGATTAAATATATAGTTTCTAGGTTTATTTACTAACAGTTAATTGAGTTTATAGTGAGCTGGATGTGTATAGAAATCTTGTTTTTACCATTTCCTTTATGTTTTACTAACTCGATGGTAATTTTAGGTTACGTTTGTTAATGTTTTATAACAAAAAAAAAAATAGATATAGAACCAAGAAAAAAATGATATAGAATAAACAACATTTTTAATTAGAACGTAATAATATTTTTAATTAAAAGGACATAGATTAAGATATAAAAATAAATTTTATTATAAAATAATTTTAGAATGAATTTATATATTTAAAAAATAAAAGACACACACGTCTTCTTTATCACAACCATGCCTGTTTCTTTTGTTATAAAGGAATAATCAAATACAATTTGAAAAACTAATTGATGGTTTGTGTAAAAACTTCCACTCACATGCTTAATTGAGAAAATGCTAGATTAAATTGCATTGTGAATTTACTTTTTTTTTTTTTCTTTGTTACAATGGAGTTCAAAAGGGCTAATCTTTTCAAAAGATTGTTATGGGAAAAATATTCAACAAAATCAATACTAAACCCTAAACCTTATTCCACAAAATATGAAGATTGTTGCTAGTCCCGAAGAAACTTCCAAAACACAAGTCTTCATGCAAAAGACGACAACTTCTCCACCCATTTCCATTATGGAGTTTGAGAGGCACGTGGAACAACCTGTTCACTGTCTTTTTCGAGGTCATATGTCAGTCATAATCCACTTGCTCCTTCATGCTTCCAATATGCAATGAAAGGAGGAACCACCTGCCTTTCTGACATTGTTTTTGTCTTCCCCCAGATTCCCTGCCTTTTCGGCTTCTGGTTGGCAGTTTCTGGTGTGGAGCAGCATGTTCAAATTGACAGTTCAAATCTAACTGCAGGTGAGTAATCTTTGCGAAAATGTAAACTTGCTAGGATCAAGTGGAAATTCTTTTATTAGGATGCATTATATCGTAAATGTTACAACAAAAGATGAAGGAAAATTTTGGAATACAGTTTTAAATCATTTACAGCTTAAGATGGAGTTATAAATAAGCAACTCTTCAGACATAATTACATATCTTTCTGATCTGATTTTATAGCTTTTAAGCATCTTTCCTCTTTATCTGTGCATGATTTCATCGGCCATCGACTTCTGCATGGCTGTATGCAAAACCAGATGCTTCACTTACAAGTTCAATAACGCCAAGACACTCAAAATGCTGAATCGATTGCCTCATGATCCGGGGTTTTATATGCAAACCCTGAATCATCACTGGGTCGTCTCTTGACCACACTGGCCCTTTGCACTAGTCGTACTAATGCTTGCACAACTTCAGACATGGGAGGGCGGAACTCCGGTTCCGGCTATAAAGAAAACAAAAATCAAATGGTGACCATTCTCAGTAAAGGGAGAATGATAATAAATAAAGCTGCAGGTAAAATTAAAGAACTCCATGCAGAGCATACATGTGCGTGCATATTCTGACCCATAATCATATCTGAAGGAAATGAATCAATGGAAGCAAATGGGAATGCATGTCAAGACAAGAATAGGCTCTTTATGATGCACAGATGATTTTAAGCTCAAAAGTTTACAAGTTAGATAAATCATCAACTGATGTATTTCTCTCCAAAAATAATTAACGGAAGTATTAGATTGCTCACTGCATTCAGGCTTCAATTTCCAGAGAGGTCAGCTGAATAACCTTTATTTCTTTCATTCTTTTTTATTCTTTTCCAGCATGGCAAAATGACTCCAGATAACCATTTCAGAATTCTTAAAGTAGAATAAACTGTCTTCCATCTTTCACATGCTTGATTTTTCATGAAAGCTAAAGATAGGTTTGTTTTTAGTCTTGTCATCAGAATAGAAGCTTACCTGAACACAGAGGGCAATGATGTCAGCAAAACGTGAAAGAGACTTTGCAGGATACATGCCATTCAGGGCAGGATCAACCATTTTTGCCAAGGCATCGATATCATGCAGTTGAGGAGTAGCCCATCTAACAAGTGACTGCTCTGATCTCACCCTCGAACTATGAAACCCAAAAAATTGGATAAGGGATACATATAAACCAAGTTCAAGAATAACCAGAAAAATAAATGCCTAAACAAGTCTAAAGAACTAAAGCACAATAGATCAGCAAACAAGAGAAACATTACCTGTCCAGTGGCTTCCGACCGGTCAATAGCTCCAACATCACCACCCCAAAGCTGTAGACATCACTTTTTACAGTGTATATTCCTGACAGGGCAAATTCAGGAGCACTATAACCAAATGAACCAACCATCTGTGTTGAAACCTGTCAATGTGAGTCATAGTAGACTTAGTCAGTCCAAACACAACAAGAGGGATGTTAACCAAAAGTTCCACAAAGCATGAACTTAATGAAAGTTTGCATTGACAACACAGAAGACTATTCAATCCTTTTGCTTTACCTGTCTCTCTGTGTTTGGAGTCAGAGCAGCTAAACCACAGTCTGACAAGTGGGGATTGAGTTCTTCATCAAGTAAAATATTAGCTGACTTGAAGTTTCTATGTACAACAGAAGGCAAACAGACTTCATGCAAGTACCTGAGTAAGCAGGCTACAGTTAAGAGAGGATGTAGGGCAAGCTGTATGAGAGAATTATAATGCACACATGGATAACATACTCTAAAGCCCGGGCAGTGCCAAGTGCTACTCTAACACGTGCATTCCAAGATAAAGTCTTGCTGCCATCATCAGCAAAGTGCAGTATATCATGCAGACTCCCATTTGCTATAAATTCATAAACCAAAAGTCGCTGCCCATGCTCTACACAGTATCCTACTAGGGAAACAATGTTTGGGTGCCTCAAGTGTGACATATTTGAAACAGCTTCAAGAAAGTTATCTTCCTCCTGTAATGACAGTGCTGCATTGTCGATCTTCTTAACAGCCATTATCTAGCTCAACAGAACATAAGTTAATTAGTTAGCTTGCTAAAGAGGTTGGCAGAATCTGTAAAAACAAAGAAGTAACCCAACCAGAAAACTGAGTGAAGAGAAACTCTCACATTCAAGATGGCTTTATTTTAATGTCCTTTTGATCAAAAGAAGAATTGTGAATTAAATCAAATTACTAGATAAAGGCGAGTCAACGACTCAACAAGCACAAAAAAACATGATCAATATGGCTAGCAACAGGACCCTTTCAAGTGCATGCAATACTGGCAGCTCCACTGATTCATACCAATACAAGTATAGAAACCAGCATAACTATAAGAACATAGATATCATTTTATATCCAATGATTAAGTTACCTTTCCATGAGGAAAGTCCCCTCTGTAAACACGACCAAGAGAACCTTCACCAACTATAAACTCTTGACTAAAGCTATTTGTTGCTGTTTGAAGAGAAGCAACACTATATGAAGTGGCAGTGATGGGCGACTTCATTCTCTTTATGGATCCAGAATTCCCTAGTAATCTCTCAACCACCAATTTCTCAGCAGGTGGGGGCTTCAGATCCGTAACAGCAGCCATGTTTTTCACCCTTGGCTCTTGCATCTCTGCACCAGCTAGAAAAACAATGCAACAATGCAGTCCCAAGTGGTTAGGATTATTAGATGAGCTTCCAGCTTCAAACTATTAAGCAACAAAATTTTGAAGCATGTTGAATGAAGGAGGGATTCAGCATTATATTGTGCATTAATACGCAGACAAACCAGCTAATCACATTCAATCTTAATTGCCTCATGGATACTACAGTGTTATACATACTGCAACCCCACATGAAACCAATTAGGCAAAAATGTGGCCCCATATTCTGAAAATTCAAAAGGTTGTGTCAGAAGAATAAAGATACAAGGGACAGAAAACCTACTATAATATGTATCAGCAGGCCGACTTCCCCGGGAAGCTAGAGGATCAATTTCCTTGCCTTGATGCTTTTTAATGCAAAAGACAAGAGCAAGTAGTGCAATGAGAACCAGAACCACAGAACCTAGGGCTACGCCTACAATTGCTCCCACTGATATCCCCTTATCTGACTCAGATGGTTGACCATCAGAAGATGGGGTCCTAGGTGCACCAGATCCTGGATGAGTACGGTTTCTGTGAGATTTACCAGAAGGTGGAGAGGTATATGGTGGCGGAGGTGGAGCAGGACCATTGTCAAAAGAATTTCCATTGTATCTGATTTAATTATTCAAAGAGCTTATTTAAGATATTGCAGAAGCAGAACATGATAAATTTGGCATGGAGGGATATACAGAGCATGAAAACTTACATAAAGTTTGGGATTGAACTAAGCTCTTGAGGTATCCATCCACTCAAATTGTTGTTTGCAACATTTCTGTTGAAAATACAAGGTGCAATAAGAACATATTGGCAGATGATACATTTACAATCCCACTATTTCTTTAGGAACTTACAGAGTCGTCAAAGGCAAACCAGTAAGAGCATTAAGAGAACCTGTCAGTTGATTGTTCTGAACATTGCTGCAAAGTTTAAGAATTATCAAAAGACTTTAATCAAAATGTCCAGGAGTTTGCAATCTTTTTCTTTTGCTCAATATATATGTTATTTAGTTAATTTTGAAAGAAGTCAGCACTCTACTCACAGTGTAGAAAGATTGGACAATGAACTAAAGGAACTGGGAATATCTCCACTAAGGTTGTTGAAAGAGACATCCCTGCATGCATGCACAAGCAATAGTAAACATCCAAGAGTAATATCTATTGAAAAAGTATGTAAGGGCATTATATTGTGCTGGAAACTGAAGAAAATCAAAGAATAACATGACAAAAGCTCCCATGGTAGACAATTGGGATACAATTCATATAGATGAAATATGCTTTCCTGATCGTTCTCTGATTGGCACTATCTTTCCACCATGTTAGACACCAAAACACCATAGTTTTGCTTTTCCTGCTTGGCACTCCCCTTTACCATTCATTTATCTCTCCTAACAAAATATACTTCTCTGCAATAAAGTGAATTCTACTTCAACAGATCCCTAATCTCCTCAACAGCCTAACACTTTATGCCACTTGTGGATCATTCTTATTGTGTTGCTTCCCTTCCTCTTGTATTATCTTTGAATAGTCAAGTTTGTCAAAATATTATCATGCTGTGGCTTTTCCATCAGCCATCATAATTCTTTGCATAGTACTGAAAAGTCAGTTGCACATGTATTCTAAAGATTAAATCTCTAATGAAAATTAAAACCCAAATAACATCTGTTTTAAAGTAAGAAATCTCACATGGTTGAGAGGAGAGAAAGATTATGGAAAACATCTCCAATTGACTGGGACAATGAATTACGGCTTACATTCCTGAAAACAAAGATGTTGAATCAGCGAATAACCCAAATTCTGCAATTTCTTGACAAAACTTCAATGCATTCAAGATGAGTCACTCACAGGTAGCTAAGAGAAACCATGGTAGAAATGGAATAAGGAAGATTCCCACTGAAGTTGTTTATGGCAAGATTTCTGCATTATGCAAGAATAGAATGACCACATTATTAAACAATAAAATCAAACAGCTCGAAGAAATTAGAAACTATTGACATGATGGAACATTACAAGCTTGTAAGATTCGGTGGCAACTGATATGGGAGTGGATCATGAATGTTGTTGTCACTTAGATCACTGGCACGCACAAACAGCTGATATCAGCAACTCAAATAACCAATGAAAGCAATAATACAATTTCATACACCCAACAGATGAAATAAAGCATTAAATCTCTCACAATGTTCTCAATGACATGAGGTTTGAAAGCATGTATCCCATTGTTCCGTCAAGTCCTAACCCAGAAATCTGACTGTCGACAACAGCAGCACAAAACCATTGAACAAAAGAAACAAAGCAAACCACCAATCAATTAAAAGCCTAAATTCTCAATGCACTTTCTTACACGGAAACAACAGCTGATCCTTCACAGGCGATCCCTTTCCATGACTCTCCACATGGATCACCACCAATACTTTTCCAACTGGTCAGCTGTGAAGGACTATTCAGTGAAGAGTACATAGATTGTAGAGCTTGAACTGCAACAACAGAAAATACCTTCAATCCTCAAAACCAACTAATTTAACCCCTAAAAAAAAGCCGCCGACATAAACCCTTGATTATTTCACTGGGAAATGAAAGCAAATAAATAACAAAAATTGCAATCTAAATGAAATGAGAGAGCATTTCAATCATTATTAGCCTACTTTAGCCATAAAAAAACTATCATACTTTCATGAGCTAAACACAAAAGGTAGAACACCATTGCCAGCACATTTTCCTAGGAAACAAACACAAAATAAACTGATCTTCCAAAGAGAAAAAAAACAAAAAGATTATCGTAGTAAAAGTTCATTTCTTGACTCTAGCTCAGTCCAACCAAAGAAAAGGAAACAACCAAAATTCAATAACTTTAACCGCACCAATCACCATCAAACTAACAAAAAACAATCGATCAGTCAAAAAACCAAAACCCCATTAAAAAATATTTCAAAAAAATGCAAACTTTACCATCATTAGCATCAGTAGTGCATTGGACAAGAACTGGGAAACCAAATATCAAAACTTTAACCACAAACACAAACAAAAGCAACTCAAAGTGCTTCAATGCCATTGCTTTTACCGACAAACTTAACAAGTTCGGTGTTTTTCTCTTCTGGGGTGTTTTTGTTCAGTCTAGTTTAGACTTTAGAGGTTGGTGGTGATCAGTTTGATCAAGTGAGGGAAAAGCTCATGGTTTCGTCAAATGTGGAGACCCAAGGAGCAAACAAGAAGAAGAGAAGAGGATGTTAATGAGGTGGAGATCACAGTCAGTAGTTAGAGACGTTGTCATTAAAGACAATGACAGCTAGACAGAGATACTGTTTATAGCGTGAGTGAGAAACTGTGTTTGTGTTTTGTTTTGGGTGTCGGCGAAAAAAAGGAAAGAATTGAAAGAGAAAAATAATTGATGCCAAGAAATATACATTTTAATGTTAATTTCAGTTTTACCAAAAACCACTTTCCAAAGTTATTGTTTATAACTAAATATGGACCTCTTCAATAAATAAATTTCTTATTAATATTTTTAGCATAATTACCAGATTCGGGGCAAGATAAAAAAATAATAATCCTAATCATAGAACTAAATCAATAGATCAATTATTTCTTATTGTTATTTTTTTTAAAATAGTTGATATTACTTTGATCAGGTTTAGTCAAATTAATATATTTATTATTAATCTTTTAAATCAATAAAATTAAGTTAATAAATTTTTTAATTTAAATTAAAAATTAATTGAAGTCAAGTTTTGAATTGGGAGTTTTTCAGATTTCAAGGTTTAATAACTATGATTTTTTAAAACTATTAATTTCAATTGTTTTAAAAATAATTACCAAAATGCATACAATTTCTACGTAAATGAGAAGGTAC
>Ga0325411_1003498_pt1 | contig 17716 bp, 13 predicted proteins | sample PopdelMetagenome_13_FD_206181 | JGI IMG/M metagenome (GOLD analysis project Ga0325411, IMG submission 206181) | Populus deltoides microbial communities from Bellville, Georgia, United States - Xylem-PdIQD-R4 | ecosystem: Host-associated > Plants > Phyllosphere > Stem > Wood/Secondary xylem...
CACCTCTGCCATAAATCATGCAAGCTGGTAGGGTCATTTACCTTTAACTATGTCCTTGTTATGGAATGTGTGTCTATAGAAAATATTATAAGTTACTTTTAGGATTGTAATCTTTGCTTTTATTATTGTATATTATACTATATATATATATATATATATATATAAATAGACAAGTTAACTAACTAATAGGTTAAATCTTCTATTATTCTCAATTGTCATTACATTAGCTTTTTGTCAAATTTTACATACCCATAACAAATCATAAATCCACCTAAATTTTAACCACAATGCATGTATTGATGGGATATCCCACCTCTGACTTTAGCATGGTTGTTTTTTTTTCCCCTTGCTCTAAGTTTATATGGTGTTAATTAAATAAGTTTTGGATGCCTTGAAGCTACTTATAAAAACATGCTTTAACCTCTAATTTTACACCTTGCTTATTCTAATTTTTAACCTTTTTTATGAGAAATCTGGAGTGGGAAATTGTAGAGAGCAGTGTTGTTCATCGAGAAAAAAGAAGAAGGAAATTGTAGAGAGCTAGAGTCCTCAAAGGGAGATGTTCAATGTTCTTTCTTGTATGGTTAATGGTTTTGGGTTTGGAATCCTGCAGTTTGTGCGGGGTGTGTAATAAATTTACAGATGGGCAGCTTTCTTTGAATCTTTTAATTAAGAAAATGTAGAAGTGTTAGCTTCTACGAATACAGAGTATGATCATGAAATGGCAGGAAGATGAAAACTCATGGGATTTACCTTCTTCTTGTTGCTGAGGGAATCAAGAGATTTCCAGACTAATATCTCAAAATCTCAAGAGGCTTAAGCAGAGAGCATGACAAACTCTTTGCACAGTTCTTATGCATTGTCACAACTAGGTCAGGGGTCCGATCGAAGGCTGGTAGATAGGAAAAACTGCCTTCACATTAGTGTTCAAACATATTGGAAAGACATTGAGCCTGTTGAATCGGATGTTTGAAATATGGGATTACTTATTTTCTCGTTAAATCAAATGTCTTAAACATTCTTCTTAAACCTAGCCTAGTATAATGGGTTGATTTGGAACCATTCACGCCCGGGGTTTTAAGTTCAGACCAAAAAGAAATTTACTTGGTGAAATATAATTGATTTGTAATCTAGTTGACTTAACTCGACTATATCTAGTTAGGCTAACTAGTTAATTAGGTCAATTTTGTATCAATTCCCAAATCTGTTCCAAAAAGTATTAATTTCAAACACATGGTTTCTTCTTAAAGAAGACACACCTCTTGCATATCACAGAATCTGTCAAACCAAACCTCCCAAGGCACCCCTTCAGTGAAACGATCTTCTTCACATGCCTAGTTATGGTTAGGTTTGGTTGATGCCTTTTCTATTCCTCTCATGGGATGGATATAGACTGCCGTGCCTGTGAAGTTGTTGAATGAGATGCATGTGAAATGCCTGCAAGAAATTAAATTAAGGGGTGTTTAGTTTCCCTTTCATCCTCTAGAGAATCACTCTGATCAGTGCATTTTTATCTGTCTCAGCTTAACGAGTGAATTAGAAAGTTCTGAGAAAGGACAACTGGCCAGGTGTAATAAATTATGGGAATTTTTTTTTTGATAATCAATAAATTATGGGAATTAATGCCATCAGATTACAGCTTTCTGTATTTATTTTATTTCAGATGTCCTTTTCATATCCCAGCTTGTAATAAGCTTTCAATTTGGCTATGTAGCGTTTGAAATTGTGGTCAGAATAAAAAAAATTATGTTTTTTACTTGAAAATATATTAAAATTAATAATTATTTTTATTATTTAAAAATTATTTTTTATATAAGATATCAAAACTATTTGAAAATATAAAAATTTAATTTTAAATAAAAAAAATTAAAATTTATCCAACCCCTATTTAAAAGGCAATGCCAAACCTATCAGACTTTTAGGAATATTTCAGTATTTATTAAAAATCATTCAATGTTCTTAATTAATCACGATATTTCTTTATTATTTAGAATTTGTAGGACCTAATTTTTTTGTTAAATTCTTTTTAATATTTTTAAAAACCCGTCTGAAAACCTATTGATTTTTTTTTTGTAAACTTTTGACTAAATGTTATTTTTACATATTTATAAAATAAAAAAATTAAAACCATGTAAGTGTTGACCCGATGCACTTGATTTACTTTCTGGATCTAAAAACAATTCATAAGACATGTAATAACATAGTTTGACTAAAAAAATTCAAGATGATAAATTTTTTTTTAATATTAAGATAACAACATATTGGATTGACTTGAATCAACTTGGGTTACCATGTCAAATTTGCAATATGTATTATGCGATTATAATAACCCAATAGAAAGTAAATCAAAATAAATTATGAAGTCTACTTTCCAATTAACTCAATGTTAAAGGATGATATTGAAAAAAAAATTCAATTAAAAAAAAACCTAAAAAACGATCCTAATTAACCAGTCAAACCCACTCGGGTCACAAGACCGAGATAATCTAATGGAAATCAAATCAAAATAAATCATGAATTTCAATCCTCAATAAGCCTAATATTGAAGGACGTGATTAAAAAAATATCATATAAAAAACAAAAAAAAAAAAACCAAGTCAATTTATCAAATCCATGACCCATGTCTTCAAACCAACATAATCTTATAGGAAGAAAATAATAATTAAAAAAAATATGATTTAAACTAAGTTAACTTATCAAACTTACAATTTTAGTTATAAGACTAAAATAACATTATAAAAAGCAAATCAAAATAATTAGAAGGCTAAATTTCCATTCACGTTACTTCAGATTCCATTGACATGCAGTCTAGCCTATTTGAATTAGAAGTCCTGGTGTCTGATAAGTGATAGGTATAGCAGATTCAAGTAACCCAATATTTTCGTTTGCTATGTCTAGCGCCGTAGAGATAAACATAGATGAAAACTTGGAAAATGCAATGATAGATAGTCAGTTACATGAATGTGTGAAGCAGGACAATACTGAGGCCTTGAAAAGACGTTCCCAGAAACATTTAACAGAGAAGCTAGTGACTCCCTGCGGGAATACACTGCTTCACGTAGCTGTTAGCTATGGAAGTGACAATATTATAGCTTATCTGGTTAAAGAGTTTCCTTCTCTAATCACCATGCGAAACAGCCAGAACGACACGGTCCTTCATCTTGCTGCCAGAGAAAGAACGGCTATTCATACAATTAAATCTCTCGTGGAATTGAATCCGAGCATGATGAGGATGGCAAATCGAAAGCGAAACACTCCTTTGCACGACGCAGTCATCAAGGGTAACGAAGAAGTTGCCAAATTCCTAGTTGCCAGAGATCCAGAAGTGGCCTATTACAGCAACAAGAATGGCAGTTCTCCTTTATATCTGGCTGTTGAGAATGGCAATAAGAATGGGATACTTGATGATCTCTTGGAATTGGGAGCTTCGATTCCTATAACAAGAGAAGATGGTGATGCCCTACCAAAACGAAAGTCCCCTGTTCATGCTGCCATCGAGCAACGTAACATAGGTGATCACAATGTCAATACTCACTAGAAAATGATTTACATACAAACAATTGTTGCAAACCTATCATCTTTATATTCATTTGAAACATTTTCTTTTGATTTTCAGATCTATTGGAGAAAATTGCAAAAGCAAAGCCAGAGCTATTATGTCTCACTGACGAAGAGTTGGGAAATTCACTGCATTATGCTTCATCCATATGTTTTCTGGAAGGAGTTCGATTCCTATTAAAGAATTTTGTCAATGGTGCTTATAAAACAAACAGTGAAGGCAACTATCCTATCCATCTAGCATGCAAAAATGACTCTGTTGATGTAGTCAAGGAATTTCTGAAGATTACCCCATTTCCAAAAGAATTCCTCAATAATAAAGGGCAGAATATTCTTCATGTAGCGGCTGAAAATGGACAGGGCAATGTGGTAAGGTACATGCTCGAAAACGATCAGAAGATCGTAGAACCACTGCTAAATGAGATGGATGAGGATGGGAATACACCTTTGCATTTGGCAGCACGACATGGTCAATCCATGGCTGCATTTGTTCTTGTGCGTGACAAACGCGTTGAAAATTCAATTGTTAACAACGAAAATTTTACACCATATGATGTTGCGAAACAACAATCTAAAATGGCTGAAGACCAATATGACAAAACAGATGAAATGGTATGCTATTTGATCATCATTTATCGAGGCTACAAAAGTGCATATTTTAAGAGTATTATTTATTTAATATTTTGGTTTCTGGGCTTCCTCTTTGTTGCCAGCTTGCAAAGGAACGTGAGCAGTTTGATTCAAAGAACAGTATTCCTGCGGACGAGATCCAGGTATGAGAGTTCTGTTGAAAAACAATGTTGTTACATTTTAAGTAGACAAGGATTCCATTTCACTAAAGGATATCATATTTTACATAATAAAGGATGATGTCATGAAAAAATGGAAACAGAGTATATAACTTAACACTCTTAAAAGCTGACAGAAATTCAGGACTAAAGCTATAATATAAAATCGTATCCTTAAACCTCAATTAGCTGTTAAAGCTTTTGAGTTGAGTGGTTCTTTGATATACTCAATCATCCTTTGTCAGAAGAGCTCATGTCATGTAATTTGTACAATTATCTGCTCTGCGTTGCTTCATGATTTCTGTCTTCATTCCTCAGATCGAAGTTAATTCAGAAGATGTGAAGGATGGAAAGAAGAATTCTACAACAGAAAAGGCGACCGCTTCGACTGGTTCTCAAGGAAAGGTACAAGTTTACATTGACTACACAAAATTGGTCAGCCTAAAACTGCACTTGAGTTTAATTATCTCTTCTAAGCTCAAAGAGCTACTTTTCAAACATGGGCTGATCATCAGTTTCAGTGGCTTATATTGTTGGCTAGCCATAGCACAAAAGGAAAGAAGGAAAGAAAGAAAAAACAGGTAGCTCTATTCATTAACATAAAACTTGTTTTTTTACAGGACAAAGCAGTTGATTCAAAGCACTACAAACTGCTTGATTATTATGGAACGGTAATATTACACATCTTCTTTCCTATATTTTTTCTAGTCATCCCTATTCTTTTGAACATCTACTTGAAGGCCGATTAATTTAGATTCTATACAATTATTTTCAAATTTCAGAAAGCATCCCTATTCTTTTGCCAGAAACATATTATTATGAAGTTTGTTTCCCCTTGCTATGCAGATGACAACATTATCTATCTTATACTTCCATGCCCGCCCTAAGAAATCCCTATATGAGCGTTTCACTAGTACTCAAGGCAAGCCGCCAAGGAAACAGGAAACAATGAGCAGGATACAGAATCTTCTTGTTGTAGCGGTGCTTGTTGCTGCTGTAACCTTTGCGGGTGCTATACAGATGCCACAACAAAGGGATAAAAATAACAGCACTGTATTTAACACCAATACTACTGCCTCCCGGAACAGCACTGAATTTAACAGCATTACTAACAGCATTGCCTCGGACAGTCCTCCTGTTTCATCTCTTTTCGATGTTTATTTATGTCTTGATGTGTGGGCTTTAAATACCTCTGTGGTGGCAGCTATAATCCTTCTTTGGACAAACTTGAATGATGTCAAGTTTGCACCATTTGCAGTTGGGTTTTCATCGTTAATGGTGGGTGCGTCTATTTACATGATGTGCTTGTCATTCTTTTTTTCTGTGACCATAGCATTATGGGGTGGATCCACTTATGGGGTGTTCGCTATCATCCTTATAGTGGTTGGGATCGCGTTTTTCTTTGCTCAAACATTGCTTTATATTCTATGGATTCTTCCACCATCCGTCAACCAAATTATTGAAGGAAATCTCTTGCATTATGTCTACTACATCTCGTTTTTCATGCTTGTCTACAATTGGAGGTGCCTGACTTATAGTCTTCCTGATCATCTTCATAAACTTCGTGATCTCTGGACAAAGCCCAAGTAACTATCCAGGTTGATCTTCATCAACAGATGTCATGATTTTGTGGGATCGCCTTTTTTTTAAAAGGTTTGGGATGAAAAAGCATCTTGGAATATTGTGTGTGTCTAGATGTAGTAATGATAATTTGAACTTGTAATATCTTTTGAGTTTCCAGTTGAAATAATGAATTGAATGTGTTCTATCAATATGTTATCATAAATGAATAAATTTTAAGAGAAAATTGTCAATAAGTTGAGTTAAAGCAAATTTAAAATGACTCCATTAAAGCAAATTTAATTAATTTATTTTTTAATGATATGCTATATAAGTTCTTATATTAAAAGAAAAAAAAATAGTCAAAGTGTAATGCGAAGATCGCGATCATGTTTTGAAACCTTATACAATAGTGATTAAGCCTATTAATATTTCCTTGATATATACATCCTATAATATGCCCCCTCAAGATAAGGGTGAAGAATCGACCCAAATATTGAACTGAAAAGCAGTAAAAGAAGCAGTAAGAAATGACTTAGTAAAAACATTTACAAGTTGATATTGAGAAGAGATAAAATGAACATGAATTTCCTTCTTGGCAACCTTGTCACGTACAAAATGATAATCAACCTCAACATGTTTAGTGCGAGCATGAAAGATAGGATTCGTAGGCAAATAAGTAGCACCAAGATTATCACATCAAAGTGTAGGAACAGAACTAGAAGTAATTTGCAAATCTGACAATAAATACTGAAGCCATATAATCTCAACAATGTTGTCTGCTAAAGCTTTATACTTGGCCTCGGTAGAAGAACAAGCAATCATGCGTTGCTTACCTAATTTCTATGAAATCGATATATGACCAAAGAAGACAAGGTAACCACTCGTAGACTTGCGATCATCAATACTACCAACCCAGTTTGCATCCATAAAATCATGTAAAGTAATGGAGTAACTATGAGTGATATGTAAGCCATGAGAAACCATACCCCGAAGATAACGCAGAATGTGTTTAACGACAACCCAATGGAAATCTGTAGGAACATCCATAAACTAGCAGACTTTGTTAACAATAAAACGAATGTCTGGTCTCGTAAAAGTGAGATATTAAAGAGCACCAATAATTTGACAAAACTGTGTAGGATCAGAAAATAAGCAATCGAGCATCACTGAAACTTTGAAGGTATATATAGGAGTATCAACAGGTTGGAATGATGTCATACTAGCTCGAGTAAGTATGTCAAGAATATGCTTATCCTATCATAGCATAGACCCATACTAGTGGATTGAACCTCAATTCCCAAAAAATAATGAATAACTCCTAAGTCTCGAAGCTTAAATTCTAAACTGAATAACTATATCAGTTTTTGAAGCAGAACGAAGTTGCTGCCTATAAGCAAGATATCATCGATATAAACTAGAAGGTAAAAGATATCAGCACCATTAGACAAGATAAATAATGAAGTGTCAAACTTCGAAGCATGGAAGCCAAAAGAGAATAGATAATCACTCAAATGAGTGTACCATACCCGCAGAGCTTGTTTCAAACCATATAAAGACTTACGTAACTGGTACACATGAGAAGAAAATGTAGAATCAACAAAACCTAGAGGTTGTTGCATGTAGACCTCTTTGAAAAGTACTTCATTGAGAAAGACATTATGTATATTGAGTTGATGAATCATCCAACCATGTGAAACCATGATGGAGAAAACCAACTTGACAATCACTTGCTTAATGACAAGACTAAAGGTCTTAGAATAATCAATACCTTTTTGTTGAGTAAAGCTTCTAGCAACTAATCGAGCCTTATAACACTCAATGTTGTCATTCGCATGATACTTTATCTTGTACACCCAACGACTGCCAATAATATTCATTGAAGGATGAAAAGGAACCAATGACCAAGTGTTGTTAGAACGCATGCAACACCTGGATTTCATCCTTTACAGCACCATGCCAAGCCTCATACTTGTCAGCATAAAAAAATCTAATTGGTTTATAAGTAGGAGGAGATAGTACTCGAGAGAGAGGGCTAGCAGATATGTAAACCCCAGGAACAAATAATAAATAAATAAAAGTGAAGAAATTCATGCATATGATTAAATAAAGACAAAAATTCAGAAATTTTTGAATATAAATTTCCGGGTGAAATAATTCGAGACATTATAATAAACCCGGTACTGTTGAGGGTTGGATTTAATTGAAGAGAATAATACAGTTAAAGGAAAAAGGGGGTCTAAATGCAAATAAAGGAAAATATAGAGTATAAATACTCTCTCCTCACCAAAAAAAATCTGTAGGAACCATAAGAAGAGAAAATAGGGAGTTTTATACCCATTCTCGAGAAATCAAGAGAGAAACACTAAAATTTCATGAACCCATCCAAGATTAAGAGCTTAAAGATGGGATCAACACTTGAGAACAAAGGATTACCAAGAAATTGAACAAGAAGAAAAGACAGGAGGGAAATTGATCAAGAAGAAAAGAAAAGAGGGAGTTGAAAATCTTCAACTGGTTGAAGATCAAAATCTTAATTTGTACCGAGTAAGGTATTCTAAACATGATCTTAAAAAAAATTCATTTTTAAATTCGATAAAGAATTGATGCCTTGATATTGAATCATAGGTTAGGGTTCTTAGACATAAATTGGGGAAAAAGTACTTATTGTTGAGATTAAGTTAATTCATGTGTGTGGTATGTAGTTTATGAAAGTATTGTGTGAAGTGGAGGGGGAGATGAATCTGGACAGACTTGTCTCCTAACTTTCGATGAGATTTTAGGTAGGAGAATGAGGGGATTAGGATCGGGTTCCTCATAGAAATTGTAGATTTGAATGTTAGCTAACCAAGGAAACTGGTCTTGCTCAATTTGGAGATGTAGAACTCTAGTTATGGGGTACCAACTGAGACTGAGTCGTGACTGATTATGTAGGGCAGTAGGACTAATTAGTAAATGAACAATTTTGACTATCTTGGAGGCAAAACTGGGTTCTTCTCCCTCAGAGAACTAGTAGCCTCGTGTCTTAACTTTCCAACGAGATCAATCTCAGTTAAAATGGGGTTTTAGAACTTTAGATAGAGTTAAAAATCTGATGAGTGTTCAGACAGTAACAGTTGAAAATTAGACAGTAACAGTTCAAAGTCAAACAGTAACAGTTCAAAGTCAGACAATAACGGTTGGAAAAGTCAAATTGTAACAGTTCAAAGTCAGACAGTAATGGTTGGAAAAGTCAAATAGTAACAGTTGGAAAAGTCAAAGAGTAACAGTTAAAAGTCAAACAGTAACAGTTCAAAGTCAAACAATAACGGTTGAAAAAGTCAAACAGTAACAGTTCAAAGTCAAACAGTAACAGTTCAAAGTCAGACAATAACAGTTGGAAATTGGACAGTGACAGTTCAAAGTTAAACAGTAACAATAGATTTTCATGTGAATACTATAAATAAGAATATAAAAGAATTGAGTCATACGAACACTTGTATATTGTGATATTAACTCTGAAAATATACATGATATATGTATGTATGTTATTATGAGGAAATGAACATGCATAGAAAGTAACATACGAGTAATGGATGAATATGAATTCTTTATAATATTGGCTTGAAAGAATCATAACAAAAAAAAAACTTCCTTGTGATTCAGGAGGAGTAACCAGGATTGGATCTTCTGTTAGGGAGGTCGCGAGACAAACGAAACAGGTGCGTGATTTTCCCTCCTATTTACACTTATACAATTTAGAATCCTTCTGGTGAATGCAATTATAATAAATATCGTGTTCAAAGTAAATAAAGCCTAATGTATTTACAAGATTAGCTTCAGCTAATGACATCCATGATAGGATTGCCGAGATATGATTCACACGATTAGCTGCGGCTAATGGCATCCGTGATAGGATTGGCGGGATATGATTTACACGATTAGCTGCGGTTAATGGCATCCGTGATAGGATTGCCGGGAAATGAATTACTGGATTAAACCTTACAAGGTCACCTAGTTTATGCAAGTAAATAAGATTATTCAATTAAGAATATACAAATGAGTGTTAATTGGGTTTAAATGATTTACAAGCAAAATATAAGTTCTTTGTTAGAATTCTCATGGATTTGATAGAAAGTTAATACTTCATTCGTATTCATTACATGAGCATGCATATATTCTTTATCAACATAATAATATGTTTATTTATGTAACAAGTCCATCAAACATTTAGGAAGATCATTAGTTTAGGACTCTACTTTGTGAAGCTTATGTAAATATTTAACTTAAAACAAAAGGGAATTAAGGTGTTTATGTAGTATACTTTTATGCAAACCTTGATGTATTTATAAAGGTTCAGCTTAGCATGTAGTATTTTTAATTATCTTGTAATTAACCTTTTTGAAATATTTAAGAACACTTCTTATATTGTAAATACTTTCTTTGCATATTAATATTCATTTTCCTTTAAATTTTATGATATGATGTGTTGGACTATGTTCATATTGAACTTACTTGTAGGATATATATATATATATATATATATATATATATATGTGGATTGTTTGAGGTGTGGAATTATGAGGATTGATTTAAGGTCCGGGATTAAGGGACCTTGTGATGATGGGTTGATTGAGTAAACTGTTAGTAGTCGATAACTTGGGATGTCCTAAATGTAAACAAAACTCTGCTGATTTTTGGTTAAAAAAAAGAAAAAAAAATTACCCTCAAATAAAGAGGATATGTTGGAATCTTTTAACATTGATCGAGTCGTACAGTCGGATTATTGCAAGACATAGCAGCAGATGTTGTCATATGGGCTGTTTTTGGCAGCCATGAACAAAGTACCATAGGATGCTAATGAATTGCAGGACGAGAGGGAGGAGAACCCAAAACTGTATGCTATTGGAGAGGATAGGTCAACAACCAAGTTCAAATATCCTGAAGAATTAGACCGATTTGTATGTCTGTCGGTAACAGAACTTGGTGAGATGGCAGCAAAACCACGAGAATCTATAGTAGCAAACCTGGAAAGTTGTAGCTCTAAAAGAGGGAAACCTGTACCTGGAGAATGATAATTAGATAAACAAACAGATGGAGACATAAAGTCAGGGTTGAGGTGTCATTGGATGGTGTCAAAAACGGTTGAGAGGGTGGCTGTTTAGTGGTTCGGAGGTATAGTGGGGGAGAAAATTGGTGAAGCAAACAAGTTTGGCTAGAGGGTAGTAGGTATAGGATAGGAGAAGGTGTTTTGTGGTTATACTATTTGTTTGAATTTCACAAATGGAAACGCAACTTCATGAAAACAAACATGACGCGAGACATAAACACATTGAGATGTTAAATAAAGACAATGATAACCAAGATGAGAGGTGTAACGTCCCCATTTCTAAGACCAACACATCAATCATAAAAAGGGAAAAACATGGTCAATTTTTTTTTTTTTGCCAAATTTATACAAGGTTCACTGAAATTTCAGCAAAGTTTCCCCTATGACAGGAGGTCCCAAGTTATCGACAAACAACCTGTACACATCTATTATTCATTGTTCAATCATATCCCAAACATTCTAAGTCTCAAACATCATAATATTCAAAGGTACAACCACAATATCCCAAACATCCACATTTTAAAATCGGACATAGATTAATACTTAGATAATAGAAACAACATACATTAAGATTACAAGTACATAGTAATACAGTTTACGTTTAGACATTTGATTTAAAGGATGTCATTACAATTCAAGTCATATAGTTCCTTGAAATAAAAAAAATACATCGACATTCATTTAGTTTTAAATAACACAAAATAGAGGATCTAAGATATTACTCTTGTCATGAATATAATGGACCTGTAACAACATAATATTTGGAAAATAATTATATTAAAGGCAATAATATCGTAAGAAAATAATCAAACAACACATATATAGATATTCAATGTTATGTACTATCATAATTCCTTGCAATTCCCATCTAATTTCCATCTAATACTTCTGAATTTATTGTTTCGGGAATAACTAAACATTTCCCTCTCTTTTTTCATTCCACAAATTTTAACCAACATCCACATTTTTAAGGTCGAAGAACTACTTCTTTCAAAATATTGTTCCCCATTTCATTACACCATCAATCATTCTTCATTGATAATACCATCATAACACTTCTTCCCAAAACTTGGAAGGTAATGTCAGTAGTCGTCCTTACCGGGATCGATTAATCAAGTTCATTGTAAATGCCAACATCAACGCGACCAATTAATGTCATTAACTATCTCCAACCCAAAATAGTTAATCAATTTTCCATAACACCTTGGACTATTTATGGGAATGTTGATGTCAAAGATTCTTGACATCATTAGCTTCCACATTAAGAATAGTTAATCAAGTTTCATGTGATTGTCGATATCAACGTCACCTATCAATATCATTAACTATTCATAATCGGAATAGTTAATCAAGTTTAGTATCTCTTATTTTCTGGAATGATCATGTCAATGTTAGTAAACTTTATTAACATCATTAACCTCCTGTACTCGAGACCGGCTAATCAAATTCAAGAAGCGATCATCAATGAAGTCCATAAATATAGCTCATATTTTTATCAAATCAATTAATCAACTCCCCTTTCATTTCTCATTTATTTCACCTTATCTTTTCTTTTTATGGCTTCACCCATAAATATAAAATTTAAGAATTGAACAAATTACCAAAATTATTGTTATTTAAGAAAGTATAGGTATAGAACACCTACCTGCTGCAGAACCTCGACTCACGCTCCCTTGTTGTTGTTATACCCCTCTTATGGTCTCTCCTAATTTCAAAAGGGGGAGGTGAAGAGAAAAAAAAAGAGAGAAAACAGAGAGAGTAGAGGGAGATGGAGAAGTAAACACATACGGAAAAAAAGAAGGAGAGGGAGACGGAGAGAAGTAAACAGAGATGGAGGGAGTTAAACACAAAGAGGGGAAAGAAGAAGAGGGAGAGAGAGACTAAAAACAGAGAGAGGAGAAACAAAAGAGAGAGACGGAAAGAAAACAGTAGGGAAGAAAAGAAAAGAGAGAGCAGAAACAGAAAGAAGACAGGAAGAATGTTGAGAATGAGAAAATAAGAGAAACCAACGGGAAAGATCCTCCCTTGCCTAAAAGGAGTTTACAAAACTCTAAAATCTTTGAAAAGCTCCTAACGGCAAAAAGAGGAAGGTTTTCTTCGGGTAATCTAAGGAAAACAGGCAGGGACTGCCCACCGGTTTGTGCTCCATTTTTGCAAGCAAGATCTGCAGGTATAAGTTTCGGCTTCTTTGTTTTTCCTGCTGTATTCAAACCCGTGCATCTGTGGTTTGTTATATTCCAGAACCTGTTTTTTTTTCCTTTGCTCTAGATGTTCGTTTTCTGTTGGGACAAAAGGTGGTATGCTTACCTACTGTTCCATCCATGACTCTGAGTTGGTTTTTTTTGTGTTTATGTTAGAGTTGCGTATTTCTCTTCTGGTTCTTTTGCGGTGAGGGACCGTGAGTTTTTAAAGGTCTTCATCATCCCTGCCTTCCTTTGCTTGAGCGTCTCCTTGCAATGGAACATTGCATAGGAATAGTTGTGGCTTACAGGTGCAGAAGAGAGAGTGAAAAACGTGAGGGAGGGTCCTTTTAATTAAGGGACTTTGTTTTTTCTTTTCTCTCGGCAGGTTCTGGGTTCATGCTTTCTTCTCTGTGTTGTGAAAATGAGATAACATACACTTTGCTTTTCTTATTCTCAGCATTTAATATGTGTTCTTTACTGCTGTGTGAAACGAGCATGGCATTTGTTTCATTATCAAGAAAAGGATGGGTGGTGGGTCACGGCTTCTATTATATGTTTCAGTTTCAGAACTTTGTTGTTTTTGGTGCGTGCGAGCTTGTATTTTTTTGAGAGTAATGGGCAGACTTGTTTCAGACGTTAATTTTAACTCGAAATGTTGGGTCTCTGGTGCTAGATTTGAATTGTTTCAAGCTTCCTGTGAATTCTGGAATATACATGTGTACGGTTTTTTTAAAATTGTGATACTTGGTTTAATTGCGTTATTTATGTTTTGACGAAAATATAAAAATTTTTTTATATGCTGCATACAGTCAATATCCTAACATATTTAATTTTTTTTAAAAAAATAAATATTCGAGGTTTCAAAAAATATGTTTTAGTATGGATTTTTTAAATATAAAAATTATTTTCTTGCATCTTGAATTTTATAACATGTTTGTAAATTCCAAAAAGTATTAGTCAATATTCTAAAAATATAAAAATCTCAATTTTGGGAGGATCTTTTAATTAAAGTACTTTGTTTTTTCTTTTCTCTCGGGAGGTTCTGGATTCATGCTTTCTTCTCTATTTTGTGAAAATGAAATAACATACACTTTGCTTTTTTTTGTCTTAGCATTTAATACGTGTTCTTTCCTGCTGTGTGAAACGAGCATGGCATTTGTTTCAATATCAAGAAAAGAATGGGTGGTGGGTCACGACTTCTGTTATAGGTTTCAGTTTCAGAACTTTGTTGTTTTTGGTGCATGCGGACTTATGTTTTTTTTAGAGTAATGGGCGGACTTGTTTCAGACTTTAATTTTAGTCGAAATGCTGGGTCTGTGCTGGATTTGAATTGTTTCAAGCTTTCTGTGAATTCTGGAATATACATGTGTACGGTTTTTTTTTTAATTGTGATATTTGGTTTAATTTTTTTGATAAATATGTAAAAAAAAATTTTGTATGTCGCATATGGCCAATACCCTAACATATTTTAAATTTCTTGTTTTTTTCAAAACAGCAAACATTTGAAGTTTCAAAAAATGTGTTTTAGCATGGATTTCTTAAACACAAAAATTATTTTCTTGCATCTTGGATTTTACAACATGTTTGTAAATTCCAAAGGGTGTTGGCCAATATTTCAAAAATATAAAAATCTTATTTTTGGGAATTTGTTTTTATTCACTATTAATGTTTGGATAAAGAAATTTCAAAGGGATAAATATCCAAAATATTATTAGGAATAATTTGTTATTCATTAGTAATGTTAAGATAAAGAAATCCTAATGGGGTTGTTGTTACCTATTTTTGGGTTCCCCTCAAAAAAATAAAAAAATACACATAAAAAAATATATTCGGAAGGAAAAAAATAAGAGTGAGAAAAGGATGCTGGAACTACCATAAAATGGCTAGGAATTGGTTGAGGAGGTTCAGAAATACAAGAATTGAAATTTGACAGTAAGAACCCTGTTGATAAGGAAAATTCAATTTGATGAAGAAAAGTCCAAAATCAAATATTTATGGACTCAATTAAATTTTATCCAAGGTTTAAATGAATTTATGGAAGGTTTGATTGCAAGAAAATTGATTTCTTATGTCAATTTGAGCTTTTATTAGAAGAAATTAAAGTTCTGGGGTCCAATTATAAATTTAAAGAGTTGATTTGGTCAAATTAGGGGCTTAATTGCATAATTATTGAAGTTTGATAGTCAATTAGGGACTTAATTGAAATAATCTGAAACCAAGGACCAAACCAGAAAAGCGCTAAGATCAAGGGATCCAATTACAATTCATCTGGGGGCTTGATTGCAAAATTATAAAAACATACAAGGACATTCATTTGAATTTTGAAACGGTGCCGTTTCATGTGTCTCCCTCAAGTAGCCGTTTTCAGCAGTAAAGAAACAGATATACGTTTTGCAGCAAAAGCGCCAAATTGCTCCAATATTGGGGCACATTTTATGGCTGCTATCCCGTTGTTTCCAGATTACAAGGCGACCGTTACCACTTACCAGCACAAGGCCGTCTCTGGCCTATAAAAGCAGGAAGAACAGACAGTGAGAGGAGGAGGACAGTGTAAGAGAGGAAAGAAAACCGAGAGAGGGAGAACGTGAGAAAAAGAGGGAGGAGGAGAGGTTACAGTGAGGAGAAAACAGGGGGAAAAACAGAAGCGGAGAGAGGGAACGAAAGAGACAGGAAACAGAGGGAGAGAAGGAGAGAAAAAAAAGAGAGAGACGAGACGTGAGGAAGAACTGGGCAACACAGGGAGACGGAAACAGAGGAGAGGGACTGTATAATCTCCTTCAAAACTCCAGCGTTCCGGAAGCAAACTCAGACGAACTGTGAAGAAAAAAAATATACCAGTAGCTAGGGAAAGCAAAAGAAAAGAAAGAATTAACTAGAGAAAAGCCAACGAAAAGGGGAAGAGAGCAGTCCAAAGTACGCCATTGTCTTCGTCCTGCTTCCAGAGGAAGCACAGAGGAACAAAAATAAACCGAAGAAGCAAAAGGAGAAGACAGTGGAGCAACACACGGGCAGAGAATAAAAAAGGAAAACTCAGAGAAAGGATAGAGACACGAACAGAGGACCAACAACACACCAGTGCATTCGGCTTCGTCTCCAGGTGAGTCCTTTCTTCTCTCTAACTAACATGCTACAGTAGCTGTGAATTATAATTCACATGCTACTGTAGCTGTGAATTATAATTCACTTCTCAGCCGGGTCACTGGTTTGAACTAGTGACCAGGTTGGGCTGGCTGGGTCCAGCCCAACCACAAACAAAAAAAAAGATAATAAAATAAAATAAAAATAATTTTTTTTTCAAAAAAATTTATTATTTCAAAAAAATATGTGATTTTTCCGCCTACTTTTCTAATAAATTTTGCTTAGTATTGGTTTGTATTTTTATATCGTAAAGATACAAATTTAGTATTAAAAGTTTTTGTTTTCATGCATACGGCCAAATCTCTCTAAAAAAAAAATCATATTGTATCTTCATAAAAAAAGGGTTTTAGCATGCATTTTGGCTTTAATAACCAGTTTATTAAAGTCACGAGGACTAGGCCAATATTTCAAAAATTCCAAAAATTTTTATTTTGTTTTCTTTTAGTATCTGGGTTTACGACCTTATACGTAAGACGTATTCCGGATATTAAATTCCTTTGTTGACGTCAGAACAGTTAGGTTTTATCCGATAAGATAAGGATCTCCTTACGGAGGAGAACTTTTCTTAAATCACAGACGGACCAACAACTAGAAAACACGACAAGACTTTAGATTTTATCAGACAATAAAACAATGCAGCTTACCTTAGGTAGGGCGTATTTGGGGTGCTAATACCTTCCCTTTACGCAACCAGTCCCCGTACCCGATCTCTAAGACCAGTTAGGGTTCCTAGTGACCAAAATACTAGGTCGCAACTCCCATTCTATTTTTCCATTAATAAAAGACAAGAATTCCTTGTCTCCCCACATTTTCCGCATTAGATACATTACTTGATTTTGAGGGTGGATGTTTTCGCCGCGACGCCGCACACATGCGACAGGGGTTATTAATATCCAAAATATTAGTAGGAATAATTTGTTATTATTCACTATAAATGTTTGGATAAAGAAACCCCAAAGGGGTTAATATTCAAAATATTATTGGGAATATTTCATCATTGTTCACTGTTGATATTTGGATAAAGAAATCCCAAGTGCTAAATATCTAAAATATTTTTCTTGGAATAACAAGTCATTATCCCTTAATAATATAAGGGCAAATAAACCTATGAAAGGTAAATATCCAAAATATTGTTAATAGGAACACAACTTGTTTATTTTTAACATAATGATGTGCATCATGGGAATTATAATCCATCTTGTAAAGCTAAAACTAATATGCAAGAGGATTCAGATGGTCCAATGACAAGAGCGAGAGCGAAACAACTACAAAAGGCCTTGACGAGTCAAATTGGAATGATTGAAGCTGTGTCGGAGTTAAAAATTAGCAATCAATTTGAAATTGGTTCAAGGATGTTTATTTGCCTACAATTGGAACTTGGAGATGGGAAAAGCCCTTAA
>Ga0325411_1003500_pt1 | contig 17712 bp, 3 predicted proteins | sample PopdelMetagenome_13_FD_206181 | JGI IMG/M metagenome (GOLD analysis project Ga0325411, IMG submission 206181) | Populus deltoides microbial communities from Bellville, Georgia, United States - Xylem-PdIQD-R4 | ecosystem: Host-associated > Plants > Phyllosphere > Stem > Wood/Secondary xylem...
TTGATAGTTATGTAACGTAATTAATATAGAATTTTTAAAACTAAATTAGTTAAAAATGGTATGGTAACATGTATGTGCCATCTTATGTCATCTACCATGCTAAATGGTATTAGCATAAGTGTACTTGTCCCCATCAACAAGAAAACAAGGAGAAGAATATTCCTGTAATCATGCGAGTTTATCTCTTGGCCAGATTTTTTTCCCCTGCAATACGTTGAGGGTTCTGGATTAATTGTTTTAAATGAAAAAAATAATATCTGCATGTTGCTAATTTTTTTTAATAAAGAAAAAAAAATCTATGGTTATGTTTGGTAAACTTGAGAATTTAAAAAAAAATTGAATGAATGATAAAAATATAATATAATTAAATAAAAATATTTAAGATAAGATATTTTTATAAATATTAAGATAGAATCATAATAAATTGATTTAGATCAACTTGGATTAATTTATAAATAAACATATTAGATTATGATATCTCAACTCCAAAGGATGTGCTAAGGGGCCCAAAATTAAAAAAATATATATTATTTTGGTTATTTTATGCTTGTTTTATATACTCAAAAGGGAGTACTAAATAAAATATCAAAATATCTTTTCTCTCCTACAAATGTTATTTTTATATATCTCTCAAAAACACTAAAAGCAACAAAGTGGGGTTAACAAAAAAACAAACCAATTAAATGTAGCTATGTGAAAAAAAAATGACATCAAACTTATTAAAAAAAATAAAACACTTATTTCTCACACTCAATACTAACTTTTCAAATGGCTTTTTTTTCCATTGGAGTATACATGGTAAAAAAAGGTTATATTTATATTATTCAAAATGCTATTTTATCCATTTAGCTCTTCAAAATAGCATTTTCCCTTTGAGATGCTCTAATAATCTTATAGAAAACAAATTAAAATAAGTTATAAAACTCTTTTTTTAATAAACTTAATGTTAAATGATGAATTTGAAAAAAAAATCAACTAGAAAAAAGACAAAAAAATTATCCTAGTTAACTCGAGTTGTAAAACTCATAATCTAAGTCGTGAGATTAGGATAACCTAATGGAAAGTAAATTTAGACAAATTATAAAGTTCGATTCCTAAATAATCCAGTATTGAAAGATTAAATTAAAAAAATTAAAAAATAACTCAAGTCAACATGGATTAACCGATCAAACATGTGTCTTGAGTCACGAGACAAAAATAATATCATAGAAAGCCAAACAAGACAAATCACGAAGTCTAATTCCTAATCAATCTAATGTTGAAGGACATATTTGAGAACAAAAAATTTAAAGAAAAAGGGGGGAACCCGAGATAATCTGTCAAGCTTGTGATCCAGGTCATGAAACTGTAATAATCTCATAAAAAGTAAATTGAGAAAAAAATATAAAATTCAATCCCCAACAAATTCGATATTGAAAAATATAATTGAAATTAAAAAAAAAAACACTATTCTAGTTAATAGTATTTTTAGAGGAGGGTAAGAAAAATCCCTTTCTCATTTAATATCTAGGTTGACATCCATTGTTTTACAATAAATTACCAAATAGTAGCAATATTATTTGGAATTAAAACAGTATTCCAAAATAACGTATAGAATTGTTTAACCTAAGAACAACAAATGGAAGGACAAGATTAAAAGAAAGGAAAGTAACCTATCTCATATTTTAGCCGATGTACATTTTAATTAGGAATCACAACCATATTTTTTAAAAAGAAATCATAAATTATATATATACAAAAATCCCTCATTTACCTCACAATAAAAAAAAAAAACGCCAAGAAGCCTGATTCGAAGTTTCTTTCTTCTCCGGTCATCGGCAAACATGTGCATATGGACATTAAGAAAATCTTCCTTATTTTGTTTGTTCACAAAACTCCTCCACATTTTGGATTTATCTTTACCTTAGAAAAGAACATATCATTGAAATTTGAATGGATTGAATGGTGAAATAGAAGTACATGCCACTCGATCCAGCACAAGATACCACGTGCTTTTATGGACCCATAACTCATGGTTTTGGGCAGCTAGGAACTCGTGCATGTTTGATAATATAGTTAAAATTATTTTTTATTTTAAAAATATATTAAAATAATATTTTTTTATTTTTTAAATCTTATCTTTTTATATTAAAACAATCTAAAAATATAAAAATTTAATTTAAAAAAAGTATTTAAAATTTCATGAAAAGCTATTGTAACTACAATCCTAAATATAGATTTTCCTATTTGTTTTTGCGTTTCAAAAACGTTTTTGAAAAAATTTAATTTTTTTATTTTTTTGCTTCAAATTAATTTTTTTATATATTTTTAAATTATTTTGATGTATTGATATCAAAAATAATTTTTAAAAAATAAAAAAAATTTATTTTAATACATTTCTAAATAAAAAATACATTAAAAAACAACCAAAACCACACAAACATACTTGCCTCGAAATGAAGGTGCTATGGCGATTTCCAATTTATGCTTCCTTATCACTAAAATCTACTTTGACTGTCACATAAATTTGGTGCATGATGCACCACCTAACATTTATTTGCATATTTATTTTTTTAAAAAAAGTCATTTACAGCCAGACAAGTTTAGGATAGCGACCGAGAAACATGTGAACAAACAGATATATCCCAACTCACAACCAATAAAAACCAGTCTTTGTAGCCATTCTGATTTTGGTTGTGGTGTTGGTGACACTTCACAAGTCACAACCACCAAAACGACATGTTGTGTTCACCAAGATGAATGACTTTCCGTGCATCGCACCTAACAGTCCCTTTAGAGAAACAGGACGGTCATGTGGGGGTTGGAACAGCCAATGGCCACAACCGAGTTTCTATTGTTGAATGTTATTATTATGGTCATCATATGATTTTCTGACGTCATTAAAAGGACACAAAATCGTTTGTACTGTTTTATTGAGCAAATTTTCTTTTTGGTTACATTCACATGCTCTGTTACTGACCTTTGCACACATAAATGTTTTTGACCTCATAGTCCATTTCAGGAAAAAATATTATTAATTGATTTTTTTGGCCATCAAGCTGATATTCTCTTCTCACATTTCCTCCTAGTATTAATTAAATTGTTACTAAATTGATTTTAATTGATTCACAAGTTGATATTTCAGAAAAAATAAAATTGAGTATATACATATCCATAATGAATTTTTACATTCATGATTTAGCTCCTCATTAGATAATTGTTTTGCATTACGTTCCTATCGGTCAAATTATTATTTTTATGTATATATGTAGAAGATTTTAATATATTTTTCAGTTGAAAAAAATTTAAATTTTATGAGGTTGATTTGATATAATTTAATTAACTTGATATATTAAAAAACAAATCAAACAACAAGTCAAATTCTCAAACTAGCTATAAATTTCTTTTTTTTTTAATTTACGGAAACGCCTATCATTCTGCACATGATTTTTGTGATGTATTTTTTTTTATTCAAGTTTCCTCTCTTTATTTCCTATTTTTCTTTTTCAATATTTTATTAAAACGTATTTAGTCATTATTCAAATCTATAATATTTTATAAATTATATTTTAAGAATTCATTTATTGGATGCGTATTTGACAATGAATTAGTATAGATAAAGAAAAATATTATCCCTACAAAATTCACTTAACCAATTTTTTGGGTCTAAATTTGATATTTCCCGGTCATTTTTTTAAGCATTCAATTAAAAAAAAAACTAGAAAAGGTATCTCTTTTATTTTTATGCCCACTTTTGTCATTCTCTTTGTTTCACTGTGAACTGCTATAGTCATCATAATATCTTTTAAACTGTTCATGAGTCATGGAAAAGTTAAATTTGACTCTTGAAGTTTATTATTTTTTTAATCTTGATATTTTGATTTAAAATTTTATTTTTATCATATTTTATTTTTTGGATGTCTAGGAAAGAGAGGAGAAAGTCACAACAAAAAAGGGTTGAGTGAAAGATTTTGGCTGACCACATTTTGATAATAAAAAAAAAATGAATTTTAGTATCAATGAATTTAAATTAAAAATAAAAGTTTGATGAGGATGGTTTGAGCCTACCATTAATCACGCAAAAAAAAGTAAACTGAGACCACAAAGTTTGTATATATATTAGTTTTGAGGCTGCTTTACAGGGTATTTGGTTCGGAAATTGGATTATTGAGGTTTTTAGGATATTTTTAGATGATTCGAGTTTGTCTGTCTTATTTATGCTAGTTGACAAATATCTAAAATGTTTGTCTTATTTATCCTAGTTGATAAATAAGTGATAAGATCATGTCAAACTCAAATATTGGTGTTAGAATAACGTAATTCAAATTTTGATGTATTGATAAATTAGGTACACCTCTCACCCACAGCACTCACTTGTGCATAAGAGACGAGGAATAATTTCATCCAAGTGACAAAGAGGCCATCCACATAGCTACGAATTAATTAAGTATATATATGTTATATTTTTATAGGTTATTTAAGTTATTTTTGAACTTATTAAACTGAATAATTTATTTTAGATTAATTTCTACACAATTTAATTTAAAATTTAAATTAAATAAGAAGCGGGATTAGCAAGTATCAAGATCATTCGATTTAATAATACTGTCAAAAAAATCTTCATACTCTTAATATTTTTTTAAATTTTAAAAAAATAGTTCGATTTACAGCGGAACACGAGTGAATGTATTAATATAACGTTAAAAGGGATGGGAAAAACATTGTTTCCCCACATCCATTAGTACTTTGGATTACAATAGTAATCTACAATGTTTTTTTTTGTTATTGCATTTTGACTTTTTTTGTTTTTTTTTTTAATTTAACCCTTATATTATGTGTCTATTGAAATTTAGAATTTAAAGATTAAATGGTTTGATTGAATTTAATAACTCTTAATATTTTTTTTATTTTTTTTTAAATACTCTAACCCACAACAAAGAACATGAGAATGTTCTAGTATCACCTAATATACTAGAGGTCTTAAGAAAAGATTATATCTAGCATGGGTGTCTTTGAAATATTGTATCTGTATGGTTGACTAGTATACCACATGCAATCTATCTCACCAAGATCTTCAAAATGTGTCTAGTATAGGCACTTAATGTTAAGAGGTCTTCGAACATTTTAGGTGTGAACACAAGGTGTTCCAGGGATTTGGTGTCAACTTTTCGAGGTTGTCTTTTGGGTACAGGAAGGTAGTTTCAAAGTTAAATTAGTCTCCAGAAAGACTTTAGTCACATGTAATAATCACCTAAGACTAATCTTGAAGCATACATTAATCCCGTCATTGTAATTCCATGTTTAACGCAACTTCAAAATGTATTAATCATCATTGACAAGTTATAAATCATAATGTAGTTATGGTAAAATAAACATTTCAGCCCAAAAATTTAAGTTGTTAGATAAGGTTTCAATATATAATTTATATTATTCTCGGTGGTGAAATTCGAATTCATAACTGTTTAGTCATTAAGGTTCTGATATCATGTTAAAGAACCATCTCAACCTAATAGTTTAAGCTTTTAGGTAAAATTTCAAGATATTATTTATATTATTCTCTAACAATTATACTATGTTTGTTTTTGAAATGAAAAAATAAACATAATACAAGTCTAAGTAATATGTTTTATTTTATTTGATTTATGCAGAGAATTCATAAAAGATTTAATTAACAAATGTACTACTATTCCTTTATAACTTAAAGTCTATAAGATTCAATAGTAAATACATCTTTATAAAAACATTAAAACTACAATTGGCAAGATAAATCTACCAACAAATTACATAATGTACATTAATTATTAATAATTTTGGTAATATATTGAATTCATTAAAACCCATTTTAACTGTTCAAAAAGCCTATATCAATTGCATTATTATTGGTAAAAGCAAGGTTATATTAGTCCACTTAAAAATGATAAATAGAGGCTATTAAGTAAAAAAAAAAATCACTAAAAAAATGTTAGATTTCTCTCATTTGTATTTAGCTTTTCTTAGCAAAACAAACGTAAATATCTGTGGCATTTAAGAAGTCAAGGTGAGAGAAATTTCCCTATACCAGACATCCTCTTGAAAATAAGGTAAAGAGAAACTAAAAGTCTTACCTAACGTAAAATCTGAAGTCTTAGTTTAATAACAACCAGGAACATTGATTTTTTTTTTTTCCAGACGTAAACTGATTTTTCCCTCTTACAAAAAATGGTCTTATTTGGATTATCTCACTCTTGCAATTTCCAAATACCCATATCCAATGGTTCGATAGTCTGACACAATGCCAAAATTAATTTTAAATTAATTTATAATATAAGAGGAAAAAATATCAATATTATGAATATATTTCGTAACTAGGAGTGAGAAAAAAAACTAAAATATCAATTAAACTGAGAAAATCAGAAAAACAATAACCGAAAAAACCCGATTAAAATTTTGAAAAAACCGACGGTTTGGTTTCGATTTTAGAAGTCTGAAACCGAAAAAAATGAAACGAACCGAACCCAAACCGGAAAAAAACCGAGCCAAACCAAGCCAACTGGTTTGAACCAGTTTTTGTAAAAAAAAGGAACCAAAACCAGTCGGTTTGAACTGGTTTCGGTTTGGTTTCATTTTTTTTTAAATTTAGTTTAGTTATTTTTTTGATAAAAATCAAACCGAACCGAAAATGATCACCCCTTAACTAATACCTTTGTTGAATGCACATACATGCATATGTATGGGATTTAGGATGGTAAGTATATAATTCTTACCATAAGAATTTTTTTTTAAAAAAACTTTTTTATTTTACTTATATCTCTACACATATTTAAAGATTTTTTTATATATTTTCTCAATTTTCACTGTATTTTTTTATATACTTTATTATCTCAAGTTAACGAAAATAATGATTAAAAGATTCAAAACTTTGTTGTTATATCCATAAATTCTAATGGATTATTGTACTTAGAGAACGAAGCATATTATATTTAAAATTATTTTTGTGCAGAGGAAGTGTTTTTTCTTTATGAATAGCATCACTACACGCTACAATCCTAAATTTCTTCTAAATCTTTACTCCTTTTCAGATTTACTTTTAATTCTAATTATTTTTATTATTAATTTTAATTACTGATTTATTAATAAAAAAATAATCTTGGTGGCATTTTGTTTACCTTATTCTATCCATTTAATTTCCGAACATGGTTAGGAGAAGGGCTGGCAATGCGCGACGTTGAGATGAGCCGAACCTTTCACTAATTATATATACCAGCAAAACAGCCCAAGGAAACTAGCAGGAGTAGGAGCATCCTCCATCAAAAGCTCAAAATGGCTCCCCCAACATCTTTCTTGAGCCCAATCCTTTATGCAGTTATCAGCAAAAGGATGCCGATAACTGCATAAATCCTCTACCAAAAGAATAATGTTTTTTTTTAAAAATAAATCCATCAAATAATTAAATCCGAGCTACTGCGTAGACACCACTTAAATACTACCACTACATACATATACCACTTATTTTCTCGTTAGTCCACGGTATGCAGAGAGGACGACAAAAATCCAGTTTGCAGCATATATTGCTAGCCCAAGTGGCCAAGTGTATCTGTGTCTCCTACAGCTACAAGAGATTAGATTAGCTCACTTGTATAAATAATATATATAAACACAAAAGATAAGATCAATGGAGTTGTCAGAGGAGCCGCCGTGCTCAAACCAACGAAAATGACTTGTTCTCAGAATGGCGAACATCACATTTTGCCGCTTCAACCTCCATCAATCCATTAATTGTTTGTTTGATTCAATCACAACAAATACAGTTGCGAAGCTTGGTCCCTTGATGAGTTGATGTTCAAAAGAGCTACAGTAATGCACTGCCTGTTAATTTCAAGCACGCTAATTAATTAACTACATGAGATCATCCTCCATGCTATACCTAGTTCTTAATTATTTCTACAATGAACAAGTTAAAAGACAGCTTCCTCTAAGCAGGGTGATGTGAACCATCCCCATGTGAAAAATGATCATTACCTGAGTCCAGTTTGCATGATTCGACATATTTAATCGAAAAAAATTAAGCAGTTTTTGCGTTTCAAATAATATTTTTTTTAATATATTTTGAATTGTTTTGATGTGTTTATATTTAAAATAATTTTTAAAAAATAAAAAAATATTATTTTAATATATTTTTAAACAAAAAAAACTTTACAAAAATACCACACACCCTCTAAAACTAGTTAGAAGGCTGCCTTGGGGGCAGTGACAATATGGAAAACTGAACATTCACCCTTAACAAATGATTTCCGTGCTTTGAGTCAAACAAATCAACAAAAAGAAGTGTTTTGCTAGATTGCCATTTTCTCTCTATGCCTGCAGGGACTGAATTAATGCCGAGACATGCAATCGTGGGGCTGCTACACAATCCCATTTTCATTCCATGTACATTCGCCAGTACTGGACAAGTTACAAGTATAGTTCATGCACCATGTAAAAAATTGTCTGAACCTAGATGTTTGCGACCGAGAATTAGCATTGGTCGTGTAACTCAGTTAAGAGCCAACGAGAGTAAACGCCAAGTAAGATTGAAACTTAAACTATAGTATTATAACTGTGATTATAGAACAACAATGAGTGAGCGGAAGAGCAGGGAAAAAGAAACCTCTGGGCCCTGTGAAAAAGGGCTGGTCTAGCTAGGACAAGAACATTAACACATGATCACATGGCTTTGCACATGCAGACTCCTTCCTCTCAAAAGTAACGACAAACTGCAAAATGGGTCAGCTCCAATGGCTTGAGACCTGGGGCTTAGAGTTGCTAATACTACACTCAGACCTCTCATGTACACAGTTACAAGCACTGCTTTCATCTTCATGGGTATACATAATATGTCTCTGTGTGATCTATGATCAGCTAGTTAATCGGATATGTCTTTTTTTTTTTAATGCATGTTCTAATTAAGAGCCAACTTCTAATCCATGTACTAATTCTTTAAATTCCATACCAGCTAAGAACAATCATTGCCCTACTAATCATGTAGTAGATGATGATCATTGGGCATTCGAAGAGAATCCAATGTGCCAAATTGCGAACACTTCCAGCTGGAACGATCATAATACGAGCTTGTTTTACAATGGCAATAATACATGCTAAACTAATTATTAGTACGATGATAATTTGGAAATGAATCATGAAAATGCTTGTAGAACTTGACCTTTTTAGACGACTATCTTAGTCTGCTCAATGCATATTTATAGGTTCATTTCTTCTAATGATTGCTACGTCCAATTTAACTCATTTGCTCTATCAAATTCTTGATTCGAGTTATAAACTCTATATTCTATAATTGATTAATCTTTTAATTCTAAGAATCTGATCTATTTTCTCCAGCCAAGATGATTGGTAGCTTGTACCTAGTAGGTCAAAATAATTGATGGTTAGTACTTGAAAAAGATCTTTTTTTATAGATTTGGGGCTCTTAGATACTTAAGTAAGTATCTTTTTAGATAAAAAAAGTGCAAATATATTTTAGAGATATAGACTCTGAGAATATGTATGCTAAAAATATTGAGAATGAAGAAATCATGAACTTGAAGGATTCATGGGGTATTTATAGCTAATAAGTATTGTTCTTTAGTGGAGAGGAGGGGCTAAATTACATTAATGCGATGGAAAAATAATAGGCCACTGAAATATTTTTTATATACCTAGAGATGCAGGGAGAGTAGGATATAAAATGTAGTTGAACTTAAGGAAACTGAGCTCTTCCCTTGGCCGTTCCCACGGCATTAGGTCTAGACACGTTGCTTGAGACTGTGAGTTTTTGGATCTTCAAGTTCTTAGGCTTGTTAAATTTGAGTTTGTCAGTATCATCCCAAGTCTTTATGATAATTGTACTTAAAGACCTGTAAAAATACATTATACGACGAGTTTATCAATTTTTTTAGTATAAAAAGGGGGGGTTAAAACCCTAGATAATACACAAGCGAGTCCGTGTGTATGAGTATGCACTATGGTTGGAAAAGAATTTCTAAGTATGTAAAGAGAAATAAGGAGGAACCAATACTTAGAAAAGTTTTTTAATAGGTGAAGAAACCTATGAAGGGTGAGCCTATATTTATAAAATTTTTCTAAGAGGCCGGGGGAAACCCGTGGAGGGTGGAGCCTATACTTAGAAAATTTTCAAGTGGCTTGAGGGAACCCAATGAAGGTGAGTCTATATTTAGAGAATTTCTAAGTGGCTGAAAGAACTTAATAAGGGTGTGCCTATTCTTAGAAAATTTCTAAGTGACTGAAGGAAACCCATATAGGGTGGAGCTTGTACTTAAAAATCTCTACGTGGCTGTGAGTTCCTTGAAAAGTGGTGTCATTGCACTAGAAAAACCAAGTCCATCCCTTAAAAAGTGATGTTATTGTATTAGGGAGACCAAATCCTTTCTCTTGGAGGGTTGTGAAGCTATTTCCCTAGAAATACCTCATACTAGACTCTTGGAGAATTGCGAAGCTATTGCCCCAGGGAGACTACATACTAATCTCTTAGAGAGTTGTGGGGCTATTGCCTCAGGAAGACCAAGTCCATTCATTTGAGAGTGGTGTTATTGCACTAGGAAGACCTCATACCAATCCTATATGGGTGATTTTATTTTGATTCAAGGGAGTAATGAATTTTTAGGATACACCAAATGCCTATAGGTTGGTCCCTAATGGCTCTTCTTTGAGCTTTTACCATTTTATTTGGAAGGTCTTTTATGTTGGTTATCCTTATAAAAACAAGAAGGCTTATATCGTAGCAAACTAACCTCTTCCACCTGTATGTGATTTTCTATGACTTGCTTTACCTTGAACAAGTTTTTGTCCAATAAGATATAAAGTTTTTTCTAGAAGAAATGTTCCCTTACCCCTCTTATCAAGGCCTTTAAGGCTACTTGCTTAAGCAACTTTTCTACCTTGAGCATCTCCTTATTGAACCTTTTTAAATATGCCCGTGTAAACTTGTCCTCCTGCTAGGTAACACCAAATAACTTCATATAGATTTTATTGATAGGTATGCTTGTACTGAAACGCACCACCAACTTAGCGTAGAGATCTTTGAGTCCTTTAATAGAGTCTGGTTCCAAGTTGTTATACCAAGCACGCGCAGCCCTATGAAGGTTGTATAAAGTATTTTGCATACTGATTCATTGTTTTGGATGACCAATTTTAAGCTACTGCGTACATTCTATACATCCTTTCTCGGGTCGACCAGGCCATTATAGTTGTCTAGACTCATTTTTATAGAAATATAATCCTTAAAGAGTCGAGTGTTCAATAATTGTTTGGACAAGGGAAAACCCCTTCACTAATAAAAGATATAAACATTCTTCTAGGTATGCTCATGTACATACATTCTTCTAGTCATTTGTCTGTTAAGCTCTTAGGAGCTCAGAGAGTTTGACATGGAACGACGATTATAGTAATTGGTGTCCATCTCACGATAGTTAGGGGGAATACGTTTGAAGTACTGGCTCTGTACATGGGTATTATAATGGTGTGAGTGGCCCTTCGAGGGACTTTTATAAATATCATTCTGCCTAGTCTCCTCTAGGTAGTGTAATCGTCTATGAGTGCCTGGTGCGGTCGATGGCTGTGACACTAAAGCATTTTGTGTTACCGAAAGTGTTAAGACTTGTTGGGGTGACAAGGTCTAATTTTGCCCTCAGGTTGCCAACACGAATTGAGTAAAGAGTCACACCTGACTAATGAGTTGTTGAAGAACTAGTTGAGTATGAATGTCCACAATAACAAGTAGACTTGTCCCGTATCCTGGCCCAGGTGAGTTTTAGTTATGTGTAATGGAATAACTTGAAAATCCTAAAAACAAGTTTTAGGAAGAAACCAATGGCTTTTTGATCAGTTTTTCATAGACGACACCACTAATGATGTCCCAAAATATACAAGTAGCTTAAGAGCAAGATTTATGTGTTGGATAATTGGTTAATCTCTTGGTTATAGCAATCTGATTCATTTTCCTTAGCTAAGATGGCTAGTAGCTTGTACCTGATGCCTAGTGGCTGGTAAATGTAAAAGGTCTTTATTTATAGATTTAGGGACTGTTAGATGCTTAAATAAGTATTTTTTAGAGAGAGAGTGCAGTGATATTTTGGAGAGATAGACTCTTAAAATATGTATGATAAAAATATTAAGAATAAAAAGATTGTGAACTTAGAGCTTAAAGGATTCACGAGATATTTATAGCTTATAAGTCTTGTCCTTTAGTGAAGAGGAGGGGTTGAATTACATTAATACAATGGAAAAATAATAGGCCATTGAGAGATTTTTTTTATACACGTAAAAGTGGAAGAAGAGTAGGATACAAAATGTAGCTGAGTTTAAGAGATGAACTTTTTCCTATGAACTTTTTCCTTAGTTGTGCCCAAAGAAGTTGAGCTTTTCTCTTGGTCGTGCCCACGACATTAGGTCCATGAACGTTGCCTGAGACCATGAGTTTTTGAATCTTTAAAGTTTTTTAAACTTGTTAAATATAAATTTATTATCCATCAATTTTAGAGTGTTTTACTCCCTTCATCTCTACCTGAATTACTAGCTAATTACTAATTATCTTCATACTTATCATTTTTATTAAATTGGAGATTTCAAGTAATTCTAATTCAAAGCAAGACTTGCTATTTAATTTTGCTTCAAGTAATTGATTATTTTTAATTGATAACTATAATATAACTAAAGGTGTTGACTTAGATACAGTAGAAGATCATTAATTAGATGTTGGACCGTCCTTTGTAACATTGGATTTATTATAAAGTACATGCATGTATATCATGTATTCTAGCTAGACAGCATTTGTGGCAAAAAAGAAAAAAAAAAAAGAAACACAAAAGGCCACAACCCCACCATGCAATTTATCTCACCGCATGTACAGAACACATGTTAAGGGAGTATAAAATTTCTTTCTTTCTAAAACATGTGGGGGGTGGGCGTGGGACCTGGAGATCCCAGCTCCCAAGGTCCCACAAATATTAGTCCTATAAGGTGATTATTGAAGGAAATCAAGGGTATATTGGTATAGCTATGGGCTATAAAATGAGGGCATGCGTGCCTGTTCCCCTTACACAGACTTCTTTCTCTCACTCTCTTCTACAACTTATTAGTCGTAGTGACAACTGAGTTTCCTCTATCAAGGTCTGAGAAGAAGAAGATCGTAAGCAAAGAAGTCGAGTCATGAAGAAGAGGCAGCAGCAACCACAAGAACAACAGAACAAGGGCAGGGAGAATTACAACTATAAACAATACAATCAGCACCAACAGCATATGCAGAAGCAGATTCAATGCAACAAAGGAAAAACTTGCAAGTTCAAAAGAAGCAGCTCCAGTCTTGAAGAAGATGGTGCTTCCTCAGCTATTCTCTTGCTTGCTTGCATTGCCTGCTCTCCCTCGTATTGACTGCGAAAGAGAACTAGCTAGATACATATATATATAGTAATAGATAGCTAGACTGGTGAAGCTCTCTAGATCTCTATTCACTCTCTAGTCTCAAAATCACCTTCCCTCCCCCACCCTTCTTGTTGCTTAATTTTCTTGGGATTTAAATATTTCCTAGAACATGCATTTTATGAAGCTTTTTTTCTGTAATTTCTGTCTTCCATACTGGACTTCGTTGCCATCATCATTCCCTCTTTGGTACGAAGAAGTAAACTAGAAAATAAAAGGTTTATGTTAAATATTTCATAACATATGAACCATTAATTAAGGTAATGGTACAGAGTAACGCCCAAAGATTTCTAAAGCCAACAACAAGAACAAAGGATAAAAAAGAGAACACAGGAGCAGGATCGGTTATATTTTCAGACAGTGAGGCCCATTTTCATTCAACTACAGTTTATATATATATATATATATATATATATATATATATATATATAAAAGATCTTTCGGTTTCTAGAGCAAGTTGAGGTTTTAATTATTTTGTTTTAGAAATGGGAAAAGAAGAAAAAAATTCCATGAGAAAAGAAAACGAGGCTGACTAATTATGGAGAGTTTATTGATTTATATTGTCCCCCCAAAATTAAAGATATTTTTTTGCTTGGTTGCTGAAAAATGAATTCCAAATATTTCAAGGAAAATGATTTTTTTAAATGAATTATTTTTAGATGTTTAATTATAAGTGAAAAATGAGATGAAAATTATATTTTAATGTTTGGTTATGTAATGTAAATAAGCTAGAAAATAATATTTTTAAGTTATTAGATTTTTTAAAATAATAGAATTTCTAAATTATTAACTTTATTCACGGGACTCATTTATTCATTAGAAAATAAAATTTGAAAAAAATGAATTACTTTATTGTAGTTGCTTGTGCAATAAAAAATAAGTTGAAAAGTATTTCATAATATTTGTATTTGATGTACATGCATTAATTAAAGAATTAATTATAAAAATTGACTCGTGACATGAAAAACGAAAAGTGTTTTCCATACCTCAAACAAAATTAAAATATAAATGTAATATTCATAATTGAAATGAAATTATTTTTAGTTTGTTTTATAATTCACATTGCAAGTTAAATATGTAGAGAAATAAAAAATAAAAATGAGAGTGAGAAGTAGCATGGAATAAAAAAAGATTTTTCACTGAACAAGAAACTTCAAAATAGTTTAAATTAGCAATATGTAAACATGAATAATAATAAAAATAATAACAACAACGTCATAAATTGTAATTTTTTTTAAAAAAATTTAAATGAGTTTTTAGAAATTAATGTAATAACGATTGCTTTTCAAAATAATTTTTATTCAGAAATGTATTATAATAATTTTTTTTTAAATTTATTTTTAACATCCGTACATCTAAAAAAAAATAATTTTATTTTTTTTTAAATTTTACAAACCTCTAATTGGCCCTAAAATTAGGCTTTGAAGAACACTTTTCTCTCTTAAACCTTATATTTTTCTTTGACTGAACAACTCTTTTCATTGACTTATTTTCCAGGAGTTATCAAACAATCGGAAAGCGAGAAAAGTGTTTCCAGAGAAACAAATTTCTTGCTACCAAACAAGGCGTAAATGGGGATTTATCTGCAGAAGAATGAGTATCTTTTGAGTGGCCTGTGTTAAAAAGTAAAGACGATAATTTTTGCTCTAGAAAATAAATATTATTGTTCAACCTAAAAACAAATATTATTCGAAATATTTGATTCGCACAATTTCATGTCTTCACAAAAATCTCAATATCACATTACAATTACAAAACATAATAAAATGCCTAGTTCTTTTACTGTAAAAATTTACAGTACTTATAAATATTTTTTATTTTCAATTGCATTTTTTTTTAATTTAATGACCAGTTTTTTTATGAATTGTTAGAGAAGGAAAAAGTTCAACAAAAAAGGACATTAATATAAAAGAAAGAGAAATTGCATGACAAATCTTAAATTCACGTGAAATATTTTTTTAGTCCACATACTTTTTTCTTTCTTTCTTTATAGTCCGTTTAGTTTTTGTAATTTTAATTTTGGTCCAATATTTTATTTTCGTTTTTCAGTCCTTAAATCTAAAAGAGAAAAGAAAAACTCATCGAAAAATAACAAAAAAGAGGGAAAGTCGTTGATTGATTATATTCTAGTGATTAAAAAGGCCAATCTAAGTATCAATAGGTTCCATTCGACAAAAAAAATCCCATTGAGGTGTTTTTTAGACCTTTATCTCGCTTGAAAAAAATAAATTGGGATTGAGAGATAATTTTTTTCTCGGTTTGATTTTGTATTTTTAAATCAATTTAGGAAGGGTTTTGAGTTGAGAGATTAATGTATTGAAATGCTAAGGATGTTTATTAGGTATTTTTGGTCAAAATAGGTTAAAAATAGGTTTTTGAAATCAAAAAACCCTACCTTGATTTTTCAGCTACCTCTCTGTTGGCCAGAATTTGGACAAATAAATGACACGTCATCTAATTTTTTTTTTTTAAAAAATAAACTATATGTTATTCATCTTTAAAAAAAAAAAGATAAAGAGGGCCACTTGTGTGGGCCTAGCCTTGTAGGCCCGAACATGTGTGGCCCTTTATCTATTGGGTCGAGCACTAAATCATTGCCTATTTGTATTTTTTTGGATATACATTTAAATGCAATAGAATTTTTTAAAATATTATATTTGAATTATTATTTAATTTTGTCAAATTTCTCAAATAATATCATAGGTTTTTATGGGAATGTTAACATTTTTTTCTTCCAACTATTACATGCCTAACATGAGAAAAAGCTGACTAATATTCCATTGAAATAAAATTTATTTTTCAAAAAAACTCTTAAAATATTTTTTTAATATAATTTTATAATATTTATCAAAAAAATTTATCTTCAATCATATACCAAATACCGTGACTTTATTTTAATATATATTTTTAAAATTTATTTTTAAGATCATGATGTGTTTTTGTTTAGAAAATAGTGCTCGTAATTTAAAAATATGTTTTTGCTAAAAAAAAAGTAGATTTTAGATAGAAGAAATATATTTTTTTCTTCTTATTTCAAACAAATGAAATTTTGTTTCAATAGAGTATAAATTATTATTTTGGTTTGTACAGCACTTGAGTCGGGGGATATAGGATGCTGGGATTGTTGAAGCGTTACACTCCAAATTTCATATCCACTTCGATGTTTGGTAGAGATTTAATTTTCAATTCTTCGTACCAATTTCCACTGAGACGTACCTCTAATTAATAAATGGAGGTCCATATTTTTTTATTTATCATGTTCTATTTATATATTACACACATGCCTGCAACGGTCTCGGTTAATAGTTTGGGTAAATGATCTGCTAGCTGGGTCAAGCTCAATTTGTATAATTGGGCTAGATCTAGCCCATAAAAAAGGAATTGTTGAGGCTGGGCTGGACCTCAGGCCCAGTAAATCCAATTTTCTTTGAGCATTTAACAAAACACAGTTTTATGTTCTTTCCCTTTAATTTCACTCTTTTTTATGTTGATATCTAGCTAAATATATCTTTTTTAGATATTAAAAAAATTCTGAAAAAATTAAGGAATCCTTTTTGATTTATTTGTAGGTCTCTCGCATTTTTTTATAACTTTACTGAATATTTGGATTGCGGACATATGCTATAAAATATGAATCTAGTCTGCAACACATACCTGTCTTTTTTTTCTTTTTTTTTAAAAAAATAATAAAAATATGCTTTTACTTTCAATTCAAATTTTATTGGTAAATTCACCGGCACCAGAGTCAGGAATACCACACATTTTGTTTTGCTACATAATATTTATTAATGCCTGAGTTGAAAGTATTCATAGTTAAATATTCATTGATGTTAAAATCAAGAATATCATAAGCAGACCATGAAAAACATAATACAATAAATCCTTAACAATTTAAGATAAACTAGCAATGCAACTTGCCTCAGGTAGGACGTTTAAGGTGTGATAATATATTTTTTTTGGTGTAAGTAACAATCCCGTACCATAGAATTTTTGTTGACCAGTTAGGATTTCTAGTGACTATAATACTATATAATGACTCTTTAAATAAGACATTTTTCTCTTTTAAAAAATAAGATGTTAAATATTTGTTCTTTTCACTAGAAATTTTAAAGGTTGTCGCAATGTTCATCACGACAATATCAAATAAAGCACAAATTAAAAAAAAACTATTTTACATGCATTAAACAAAGTTAATAATATTATAAAAAAACAACACTTTATATATATATATATATATATATATATATATATATATATATATAACACTATATATATATATAGTGT
>Ga0325411_1003501_pt1 | contig 17707 bp, 11 predicted proteins | sample PopdelMetagenome_13_FD_206181 | JGI IMG/M metagenome (GOLD analysis project Ga0325411, IMG submission 206181) | Populus deltoides microbial communities from Bellville, Georgia, United States - Xylem-PdIQD-R4 | ecosystem: Host-associated > Plants > Phyllosphere > Stem > Wood/Secondary xylem...
AACTTTTTACATTTGTTAAACCTCAAGTGCAGTCTCCATACTAAAACAAAATCAAATTTTAACTTAACCAGACACATATTTAACATGCAGCTTCGTTACCAAAAGGCCACTTAGTAACTGAAGTAGCAGAAATAATGCTCCAATGCAAGGGCATGTTCTCGTGTACTTGAAGATATTTAATTGCTGAGTGATATTAGTATAATCACTCGATCGTTTTAGTGGATAAAATATATCGAATTTTAAATAAAAGAAGCCGGCAATTTCTACCGTCACAGGTTTTACAATCGCTCCTTCTTTTACCGAAAAACTCCCGGTCTCCGTTCGCATGACAGGCAAAAAGAGCACCTGTGAATCTTACTTGCATTTGAAGAGAATTATGAATTTGAGCAAATTGTTGTAATTTCATTTATTTATTTATTTTTGCTGTCTGGCTACGTTGCCACTACTTGTTTTTTTATATATTTATATTTTACTCGTTGCGTGTAAAATAAATAAATTTAAATATTCATGTTATATTTATCAAGTTTCGGATATTCTTTTTGTGCAGCTATTATTTATTATTAAACAAAAGATAAAGTAGTAATTTATATGTTTCAATTATATGCCTGTGTCGATATAATTAATAAAATTATATATATAGAAAGAGAGAGAGAGATTTAGCCCGAGTATCAAGTTATTTTTAACAATATTTATATATTATTAATTACTCATCAAGTAAGGTAAATATCCATGAAAAAACCCACCTGTTCAGGTCATAATTTTAAAAATATTCTTTTGCTTTTCAATGCAACGATAAATGAGTTGCAGACGACTTGAAATTGATCTTTAAAATAATTGGAAAAAAAATCGTTGCAGACGAGAGAGGTAAGACATTCACTATGAGATAAAACAATGACATTATCTCGTCTTGTCAAAAACTAGCATTTTCAACCATCTAAATAGTTATAGTGATAAAAATTTGAAACTAAAAGGTTTATCTTTTCTATAATTTTATGTTTGAACCTTATGGTTGCTTATATGATGATCACTGAAGGCTTGCATAGTCGTTAACTTCAGGAACTGTGGGATTAGTCGAGGTATGCGCAAGCTGGTCCGAACACCTACATTAAACTAAAAAAAAACTAGCATTTTCAAAATCAAACACTTTTTTTACTCTAGCGACGAGATTATAGCTATGATTGTTTTTTTACCGGCTTTTATATTTGTAGTGAAATAAATAAATATTTGATAATAAATTAAATTGCTTTTTGTACTGTAAGATTTATTAAAAAATTAAGTTTGAAATACAATTTTTACATGTTTTTTTAATTGAGTTTCGTAAAACTCTGTTTATTTATGTGTTTCAAAAGCTCTTTTAAAAATTATTATTATTATTATTATTTTGCTTCAAATCGATATATTTTTTATGTTTTTATATTATTTTAATACGCTGATATAAAAAATAATTAAAAAAGAATTATTTTAATGCATTTCTAAGTAAAAAATACTTTGAAAAGCAACCGTAACTACATTTCTACCAAATATTATATATATGTTTTTTTATTATACATAAACTTCTGCCATAATTTTACAAATACATATCTAAATTCAACTAACCATAACTAACTATATTTTTTAAAATTATAATTACCGAAGCTATCTCAAAGTAAAATGCACTCTACATCATCCATCGAAAATTTATTTCAAGATTTCCGTTACCAAATCAAACAACTCAAAACCCAAAACCAGCCCTCCTAAACCCGCCACGTATATCTTGCAATTCTCGGCACCTCAAAGGATAAACTCGTCATCGCAAGAAAACCTCCGTTTCAGCGCGTGAAATTCACTTCATCTCCCGTGAATACCTGCCTAGATCAAGGGCATTGCCGTAAACAAAGTCAAGGAAAACATTGCGGGGCCAGGGTGAAAAGCAAAAGCTCCGATTGACGGAATAAAATAAATAAACAAAACAAAGCATGTAAATAAATAAAACAAAGATACACTACTCAATTAATAATTAGTCATAGACAATATAGTATTTTTAAAACCACTCGGTGAGTTCATTTTCCCTCTGTTGCCATTTTTATTATCTTTATTTAGATATACAAGTTCATGCTATTCATATATGAAATTATGAACAAAATAATATTTTTAACAAAACAATGTGACTAAGTTACCATGGTCACCATGATCTGTTTATTGTAATAGTATCTTTTAATTTAATTTTTAATATGCTGATTTTTTTATTTTATCTTTTAATGTTAAATTATTTTTGAATTTATGCTTTGTATTTTTTTTCTATTAAGTTACATTTTGGTTTCATGAATTTAATTTTTTTCTTTTAAATTTCAATATTTAACATTAAATCTGTTGGAGACGGGACTTTCTATTTTTTTATGTGAACTTATCTCGATCTTATAACTCGTATTGTGAATTTGATAGGTTAGCTCGGATTAAATTGGGTCGTATTTTGATCATTTTTTAATTGTTTTTTTTTATTTCATCATTTAACATTGAGTTGATTTGAAGTTGTGCTTCGTAATTCATCTCGATTTGTTTTCTGTAAGATTATCTTGATCTCGTGACCCGGGTCACATGTTTGGTAGGCTGACCATATTTATTTTTTTGGTCGCTTTTAGTTGAACATGTCTTTTTAATTGGGTTTTGTAGTTTTTTTTTGTTTTTTCATCTCGATTGTGACCAAAGTTGAGAATTTGATAGGTTGACTCGGTTATTTTATTTTTGTCAAATTTTAATCGTATATAATACTAGGTTGTGAGTTTAATTGATTAGCTCAAATTGATTTGGATTGTATTTTTTTTATCTTCCAATTAATTTTTTTATTCCACCACTCAATGTTAAGTTGGTTGATAGTTTATTTTTTTTTATAAGGTTCTCTTAATTTGATTTAAATTACAAGTTTAACATGTTAATCTAGGTTAACTCATATAGTTTTCATTTTTTTTTCCAGTTACTTTAACTCTTAATTAATTAAGAATTGACATTCATGATTTTTATTTTTACTTTTTAAAGCTATCAAGATCCTCTAACACAAGTTATGGATTTGACATGTCAATACAGATTAATTAAATGTATCGTAATCTTGATACTTGAAAAAAAGATCATTCAATATATTAATACATCAATATTAAAAAAATATTAAAAATACACATCATATTTTAGATTTGTAATTATTTTTTATTATAAAACACATTAGCAATGTTTTAACTATTTTTTTTACTTCAAACAAAGTTAATCCGACTTGCAATGAAATCGAGCTTGTTTGGAAATGTGATTATTTTTTAAATTGTTTTTCATTCATAAATGTATCAAAATAATATTTTTTATTTTTTAAAAATTATTTTTGATATCAGTGTATCAAAATAATCTAAAAACAAGAAAAAAATATTAATTTAAAGTAAATAAAATTTTTTTAATTTTTAATTTTTTTTTAAATATCTTTAAAATATAAAAATAGTGAAAAACTCTTTCCCAGAGAGATATATCTCGGAGATAAATTATTTATATTTCAATGTACACTGATCTCTCTCATCCACTCCAGCACCATCATAAAAAATGAAGTATATATGCACTGTACTCATCCATAAATACATCTAACGATAATCATACTTGAACCATTTAGAAAAAGAAAAAAGAAAAAAGAAAAAGAAAAAACAAATAAGGAGAATCTGACAACCAGCCACACCTACACTGTTATATGGATCACGCTTAAAAATATTTGACCTTTTTTTTTAGAGTCTATTTGGATTTTGTTTTTGTTTTTTTTTATTTTCGGACATACCATAAAACTTTTTGAATTACCAAATAACCAAAGAAATTTATTTATTTAATTTTTATTTTACGAACCAGTCTTTTAACGCATCAAATTAATTCGAAGGGTTGGTTTTTGAGATTTTATAAAAAATAAGTAATCCTCTGAAGAAATTATTTAATTAAAAAAACCTAACTAAAGAATATCACAATCCATTAAACAGGAAAAAAGATTTATTGAAAAACAAACTAAGCCCTAAAAATTTATTGAAAAACAAACTAAGTCCTAAAATATCTTATAAATTTATATTTATTTTAATAGCGGACGCGATAGAAGAATGAAATGTGATTTAATAGCGCCGTTGAGTACAGATGTCTCTCTCCTCCCTCTCTCTCTCTCTCTCTCTCAATTCTCTCTTGTCCCTTATCGTCTCCAAGAAAAGAAAGAAAAACTTTCTTCTCCTCTCATCTCTCCGTCCACAGATTTTTTCTCTTGTTTTCTCTGCAACCAAACAACAACGGAAAAGTCATTAGAATCCAAAAACTTCATGGCATCACCACACTCTATTATCTTCACCGATCCAAAACCCTAATCTCCACCAACTGCCAATCAATTCCTCTCATCGCCTCTCAGGTTCGATCAATCTTTTTTAATGTTCCCATTAATTTATCCGGTTTTAATCGATTTATTAGTCACTAACTCCCTGGATATTTTTTAATTTGCACATACCAATACCAAATACAATTACAAATAATAACAATATTCTGCTGTTTTTGGATTCTACTCGGTGCTGTTTCTCGTGTCTGCCAGTACTGCAGCTTATTCGATCTGTTTTTCTGAGGTTTTATGTTTGGTGTGCCGCAGGGGGGAAGAATTGGCGGCGCATGTGAGATAGGTGGATTAGATTAGGGTTAGGGTTTTTGTTTGTTAGTTTTGATGCCGCCAGAGCCATTGCCGTGGGATCGGAAGGACTTCTTTAAGGAGAGGAAGCACGAGAGGTCCGAGACGACGTCTTCTTCTTTTGGTGGCGGGTCTACGTCACGATGGAAGGATTTTTCTTATTCTTCCTCGAGTCATTATGGATCCTCTCGTGATTTCAATCGTTGGGGTCCCCACGACTTTCGCAGGCCTCCTGGTGCGTTTTCCTTGTTTCTTGCAATTTCTCTACTTTTGTTTTTATATTTTAATTGTACGCGGCAGTCCGCAGTTGATTTTTTAGAAGAGATTTAATCTAGGGTTTCCATGCATTTTCGGGCAATAGGCCATTGCTTTGATTTTAGGTGTTTGTTTTCTTTTTATAGTGAAAAAATTAGTGACTCTTGAGGATATTGACTGTGTAGTGTTCAATTTTTTCTTTTATTGTTCTTATTTTACTTTTCATGGTACAGATCTGATTTTGGTTTTTTTGGTTGTTAGAATTTGTTAGGTTCATCTTCATTATTTTTTGCTAGATCGGAACATTTTTGGTCTGGGGTATTTGTTTTCTTTGCAAGGTTCTTTTATCCCCTTTTTCTTCGAGGTGAAAATATATTCGGTGCCTGTGTTAATTATTTGTTTTCCCTTATTTTTCTTTTGAATGCCTTGCGAAGGTCATGGTAAGCAGGGTGGTTGGCATATGCTTGCTGAAGAATCTGGTCACTTGTACGCACCATATAGGTCCAGTGATAAGATGCTGGAAGATGAGAATTGCCGGCCATTTTTGCGTGGAGATGGAAGATATGTCCGGAACAATAGGGGTTATTTCAGCCAGAGGGATTGGAGAGGTGGTCATTCATGGGAAATGAGTAATGGGTCTTCTAACATGCCTGTGAGGCAGCATGATGTGAGTAATGATCATATGTCAGTTGATGAAATGCTAATGTTTCCCCCATCTCAACCCGCTCATTCTGATTTTGTTGACTCATGGGATCAGCATCAATTGAAAGACCAACAAGATAATAATAAGATGGGTGGTGTCAATGGGTTGGGCACAGGCCAAAGAGGTGATAGAGAGAACTCACTAGATTGGAAGCCTCTTAAATGGACCCGTTCTGGAAGCTTGTCTTCCCGGGGGTCTGGTTTAAGTCATTCAAGTAGCTCGAAGAGCCTTGGGGGTGCAGATTCTAATGAAGGAAAGGCTGAGTTGCAACCGAAGAATGCCACTCCAGTCCATTCCCTTTCAGGGGATGTTGCTGCTTGTGTTACTTCTGCAGCACCATCTGAAGAGATTTCTTCTAGGAAGAAGGCACGCCTTGGATGGGGTGAGGGGCTGGCAAAGTATGAGAAGAAGAAAGTTGAAGGCCCAGAAACAAGTGACAACAAAGATGGAGCTGTTGTTTCTGCTAATAATGTAGAGTCCATTCATTATCAAACTTCAAACTTGGCTGAAAAGAGCCACGGAGTAATGGGCTTTTCAGACTGTGCATCTCCTGCTACGCCCTCCTCTGTTGCTTGTAGTTCATCACCAGGTAATTGTTCATTTCTTTGAATTTTTTCTGTTAAGCTGTTGTGTATTAGGTATATACATTCTGAGTTTCTTACATGGAAAATCTAGCAACATTCACATGGTTTTTAAACTTAAATGATACATTGGGTATTATGCAATTGATTTTCTTCATGGTTTTTGCTATTATTTAGTTGACTAGCTGACACCTAGTACTGGGAGCATCACTGAATATGCCTGTTTAGAATAGTGAATTGCTATGTTGCCAATTTCTCCAGGAGGCAATTTACATGACCTTCCACTAGTGGAAAGTTTGCCATAGTTTACTCCAAAATACTACTTTTTTTTTATTTAAAAAAAGAGAACAATGTTTGATACAGCCATGCTAGCACTGTTCCTTTTTTTCAAAAGTAATTATATCTTATTTTTCAACAAGCTCTCCTTTTCTCCTCTTTTTTTTCCCCTTTTAAATGTTCTAAGTTATTGCCTCTGTGTCCCAGGTTTAGAGGAGAAAACATTTGTGAAGTCAACAAATGCTGATAACGTTGTTAACTCATGTGGCTCACCTAGTGTTGGTTCTCAAAGTCAAATTGAGGGATTGTGTTTTAATTTAGAGAAGATGGATGTTAGTTCTGTAGCTAACCTGGGTTCTTCACTATCTGAACTGCTTCAGTCTGATGATCCAAGTTCTGTGGACTCAAGTTTTGTGAGGTCTACTGCAATGAATAAGCTGCTTGCATGGAAAGGTGACATTTCAAAGTCACTGGAATTGACAGAATCTGAAATTGATTCTCTTGAAAATGAACTTAAGTCCATGAGATTTGAATCTGGAAACAGATGTCCTTGTCCGGCAGCATCTAGTCCTCGTCCATTTGATAGTGATGCAAAACCTTGCAATGTACAGGGGGTTGCCTCTAACAGTGTCCCACGACCTTTTCCCTTGCAAGTTGCCTCATGTGGGGATGGAATTGTGGAGAAGGTTTCTTTTTGCAATGGTGAGTTGGAAGAAGCTCATGCTGATGTTAAGGAGGATGATATTGATAGTCCTGGAACTGCTACATCTAAACTTGTTGAACCAGTATTTTTGGCAAGGGCAGATTCATCGACTGTCACTGTGAAAGATGATTTTGATGCTATTCAGTCTGCAAGGATGAACTTGAAAGGTGTAGTTCCTTGTGCTGATGAGGAAGTGACTGACATATTTACTTGCGAGAAAGATTTACCTTCTGGTGATGTGATTTCAGACACATACGGAGAAGATAATTTATGTAATCTAATACTGGCCTCCAATAAACAATCTGCGAGTAGGGCATCTGAAGTATTTAATAAACTATTGCCTAGTGAGCAGTGTAGGTTTGATTTTTCAGGTGTTATCAATGGATCTTCTTGGCAGAGTGATGCCTTAGTTGTAGAAAATTTTGCTATGAGGAAGCAGCTATTAAGATTTAAGGAGAGAGCTGTAACCCTGAAGTTTAAAGCCTTTCATCATCTGTGGAAGGAAGATCTGCGAATGCTTTCTATAAGGAAACATCGTGCGAAGTCTCATAAGAAATGCGAACAAAGCTTGCGGACAACTCAAAGTGGGTTTCAAAAGCATCGTTCTTCCATTCGTGCTCGATTCTCTTCTCCTGGTAAGGCTACTAAGATCACTCGACCTGTTCTTTATAAATGGCTGTTGTTTTCTGGTTAAGCTTGTTATCGCATCGGTAAATTGGTAAAACAGGTACCTTATTTTTTTTATCATTCAGAACTGCCATCAGATACCATACAAGTTTTGTTCCATATGGGTTGAAAATGCTAAGCTGACAGATATGCATGGGGACTTTTAGCTTTCCATGTGATAAAGTGAGATCACATGGTTACTAGTTCATAATATTGCTGTGTTCCTGTACCATGTAATGAATTTTGGAAAACATGTGTTATTGTTCCGTATATCTATTGTCTACTGGGGCTGGGAGATCCATCTTGTGAGAACTCTCTGTACTTGTGCTCTTGACTTTCCTGTTGTGCCACAAAGTTCAGATGCCCTCTTAGAGGTTTGTTTGCTAGGAATGATGTGTAAATGTGAGCTTGCCTGTTCTTACTTCATGTCAAGTGGACTTGGATATTGAAAGCTTTATATATTTGGATAGCTTTCTTCTTCCATGAGCACTGTAGGTGTGATCTTATAGGACTGGATTAGATTTTATAGATTTCGATATCCATTGTTGGGATAACTGTGTTGGAAGTCAGGTCTTTATGGCGTGTGTGTATATAACCTGTACATTGTATGTCAAAATGGATACTGGCTCTATCTCTCTTATCGAAAAGGGTCATTGGCTAAATTTTTCATTGTTTTGGTAGCTTATAAAGTAACTGTTGAGAGTAACTGTGGAGAGTTTTGGTTATTTTGGTCAAGAGAGATGTTTGTCATTCTTCTCAAGCTATATAAAGTTGGGTTACAGTGATCTAAGCCAAACATATTACTTCTGTTGTGGCCTTGGATTTGGTTACGTAATTGATATGGTGCAGATTTGGGCAAGTAGTGTCGATTTAGGCAAGCCTTGTTGATTCTTGCCTCCCCCCTCTTCCTCTTTTGTTATATATATTATGAAAATGTGATTTGCCAGAGTTGATTAACCAACTCATTATTTCAGAGAAAGAGCCAGTTGATTTTTAAACCGAGGATTTTACTTGCTTGCTTAATGTATTGTGAGTTCAAAATACATTAAAAATGATTCTTAATGGTGGTGGTCTTAAATACCAAGGTTTATCTGGTTGAATTATAATTTTTTTTCAATCTCTGCAGCTGGAAATTTGAACCTGGTCCCTACAACAGAGATACTTAACTTCACAAGCAAGCTGCTTGCAGATTCTCAGCTCAAGCTTTACAGGAATGCTTTGAAAATGCCAGCATTAATTTTGGACAAGAAAGAGAAGATAGTATCACGGTTTATCTCCAGTAATGGATTGGTTGAAGATCCTTGTGCTGTTGAGAAGGAAAGAGCTATGATCAATCCCTGGACTTCTGATGAAAAAGAAATTTTCATGCATAAGCTTGCGACTTTTGGGAAGGATTTCAGAAAAATTGCTTCTTTTCTTGATCACAAGTCAACTGCAGACTGTGTTGAATTCTATTACAAAAACCACAAATCTGATTGTTTTGAAAAAACCAAGAAGAGTAAACAAACTAAATCTTCTACTAACTACTTGGTTGCATCAAGTACAAAATGGAATCGTGAATTGAATGCTGCGTCGCTTGATATTTTTGGTGCTGTGATGGCAGCTGGTGCTGACCATGCTATAAACAGTCGGCGGTTGTGCTCTAGTAGAATCTTTTCGAGTGGCTACCGTAATTCTAAAATAGCAGAAGGTTGTGATGATGGTATTTTAGAAGGATCAAGTAGTTTGGATGTTCTTGGGAGTGAAAGAGAGACTGTTGCTGCTGATGTTTTAGCAGGTATCTGTGGTTCAATGTCCTCTGAGGCCATGAGTTCTTGTATCACTACCTCTGTTGATCTTGTAGAGGGCTATCGAGAGCGGAAGTGCCAAAAGGTGGATTCTGTTGCAAAGCCACCTTTGACATCTGATGTTATGCGGAATTTTGATGAAGAGACCTGTTCAGATGAGAGTTGCGAGGAGATGGATCCTACTGATTGGACAGATGAGGAGAAGTCCATGTTTATACAAGCTGTATCATCCTATGGAAAGGATTTTTCAATGATCTCCCATTTTGTCAGGACAAGAACTAGGGACCAGTGCAAGGTGTTTTTTAGCAAGGCCAGGAAGTGCCTTGGACTGGATTTGATGCATCCTGGACATAGAAATTTTGGAACACCAGTTAGCGATGTCAGAAATGGAGGTGGGAGTGACACAGAAGATGCCTGTGCAATAGAGACTGGATCTGCTATTTCTAGTGATAAACTAGACTCTAAGATTGATGAGGACTTGCCGCCGTCTGTCATGAATACAGAGCATAATGAATCTGATGCAGAGGAGAGGATAAGGTTGCATTCTGACCCGGATGGAACTGAAGACAATAATGCATCTGGGATATTAGATCATAATGATTCCAAGATTGTGGATAAAATGGTTTCTGATCCAGCTGAGGCGGGGAAGAGGGCTGATCGAGCTTTGGTTGTTGACAGCAAAGTCCTGAATTCTGTTAATCAGTTGGAGTCTCTGCAGGCCCAGAAAGTGTTGATTGTGTCGATTAATGCAGAATCTGAAAGAGATCAAGCGGCTGACAAGACTGTTTCTGTTGCTGAAGCAGGGCCTGTTGTAGGCACAGTTGATGCCAGCACATCCAATGCAAACACTGCAGTTGAGTTGAAAGCTGTAGCTGAGGTCTCTAATGATGTTACTGGACAAGAACTTCTGTTGCCTGAAAAAAGTTTGTGTAGCCCAAGTGGTTTGATGCAAGATTCAACCAGCAATGCCTCACACCATCGTGTAAATATGGATTCTTGTTCAGATATCAGTTGCTGTTCAGAAAATGTACATCAAGTCTCTGTCCATTTGGAATCTCTGGAAAAGCCTCCTGTCATCTCATTGCCACAGGAGAATGATCTTTCTATAATGAATTCTGTAGTACAAGATTCCGTGGTCATCCAATATGAGAAAAAGCACGAACAACTTCAGGAGTGTAGAGATAAGCAGGTTAAAACATCTTTTTGTAGAGATAACTGCTTTCAGCATCTGTCTGGTCATCCTCTGACGAGCCAGAATGATTCCTCCCAGATTCTTAGGGGTTATCCAACAAAGAAAGAGATGAATGGGGATAATTTTGTCAGACCACTTTCTGAAGCTCGAAGCTTTCCAAACTCTGAAAAGAATGTCACCTCTGAAAAGAATGTCACCAGTCAGTTTGAAGCTGAGGATTGCTATCTTCAAAAGTGTAGCGGCTCAAAATATCAGCATTCAGTGTCTGAGCTCCCATTCCTGTCTCAACGTTTTGAACGTGGAAGTGATTGTCCAAGAGATCATTCACGGAGGTCTTCAGATATGGAAAAACCATGTAGGAATGGTGATGTTAAACTGTTTGGTAAAATACTCAGTAACCCCTTGCAAAAGCAGAATTCTATTGCCCGTGAGAATGGTGAAAAGGAGGCCCCGCATCTTAAGCCAGCAGGCAAGTCAGCAACTTTTAAATTAACTGGTCACCACCCTACAGAGGGTAACATGGCTTTCTTGAAGTGTGATCGTAATAATCAGCTTGGCCCTGAGGATTTTCCCGTGAGCCATGGATTCTGGGATGAGAACAGAACACAGACAGGGTTACCTGATTCTGCTGCTTTACTGGCAAAGTATCCTGCTGCATTTAGCAATTATCCTGTGCCATCATCCAAAATGCCACAGCAGACATTGCAATCTGTTGTCAAGAGTAACGAGTGTAATCAGAGTGGCTTGTCTGTTTTTCCTTCAAGGGATGTAAGTGGGACTAATGGAGTGGTGGATTATCAATTGTACAGGAGTCACGACATTACTGGAGTGCAGCCATTTGCGGTAGATATGAAGCAGCGGGAGGATATATTTGTGGAGATGCAGAGACTGAATGGACAGCAAGCGAGGGGGATGGTAGGGATGAATGTTGTAGAAAAGGGGGGGATTCTTGTTGGGGGACCATGCACGGGTGTTTCTGATCCTGTGGTAGCCATTAAAAGGCACTATGCCAAAACTGATCAGTATGGGGGGCAAAATGGAACCGTCTTTAGAGAAGAAGAATCTTGGAGAGGCAAGGGCGACTTAGGCAGGTAGTAGTGTTGAGAGGGCATCTTTAGGACGCCCTCAGTGGCAAATTCTTCCTTTGCCGTACTTTGTACTATAGTTCTTGTATTTTTCAGTGGAATGATAGGGCAGGAGGCGGTTTCTTAATTCCGTCTTTTTGGTAAAGCTATTTTAGGTGGCTGTAATATTTCAGCTATTTGTTGTATTTGATGGAAAATACAAAAATAATCTGTTGCTGGAAGGGGCAGCCCCCCCCCCCCCCAAAGTCCCATCCCAGAGACCATCAACTCATGCTATATATGGGCGACGGCGGCTACTGCAGCTCAGCTGGTTGGTTTTATAGCCTTAAAAGCTTGAAACCAGCATGCATGGTAAATCTGCCCCCTCCTCTCTTCGTTGCAAGACCATAAAAGAAGAAAAAAATCAACGATATTAATATAATTGGTAATAAAGGCTAAACTAATTCCAGCTGATTTAACTTGATGAGCTAAAAAGCTTGGGAGGCGACAGTAAACTTATACTGATATCAAGCAGAGAAGTTGAGTTTAATGACGCATCTGAGGCATCTTGTAATTGAATGGAAAATGGCTTCACGTGTTGAGAAATTTTCATTGCCTGGGAAACCTTTTGAGTAGCCCAAGTGGCTTGATGCAAGATTCAACCATCAATATGCCATCATGTAAATAAGGAATTTGTTCGGACTTCAGTCTAGGTTCAGAAAATATGCATCAAGTCCTCGTCCAATTAGAATCCGTGAAGAAAGTTCTAGCAATATGCCTGCTACTAGAAAGAGAGTTTCATGCAATGCAAATTTTGCTCATGTCAACATTCCTGCTCCCTGACTGTGGACGGCGGCTCAACTATTGGGTTTTATGACTTGATAGGTCCAATATTTCTGGAAAACGTTCAACTCGTGCAAAGAAAAAGAAAAGCAAAGAAACGTTTAACAACGAAGATGGCAGGTTAGTGATTCAAAATAGATTCTCTATTGTGCGTTTCAACCTTTGCTCGAACCACAGCAGGAAAGAGTTAGCCAGTAAATTTGTCACCTATACCACCTTCATGTTTTGCCAGCCAGTTGATTGCAATGCTCTCAACAGAACTATTTCACATCAGTTCTTCGGTTTCTGCTTGTGCACGTAAGATGGATGGGAGAGGTGCTGTAATTTTTATTACCTGCTGCCAACCAAAAAAATAACTGTGAGGAATGTGTATAGAAAGCTTTCTACATCTTAAAAATTGCAGCAGAATATTACTTCGCTAAAAAGATAGTGAGAAAATTTTTATAACAGATCATAAAGTCGTGGAGCACAAAATCACCAGAATAAAAAATATCAACATTTTTCTTGTTTATCATCAACAACGGCCTATACCAAGATTACATCCTCTGGAAAGGGTTTTACAGTTCATTGAATCCCAACCTCATTTTTGGTTGGGTGCGAGAGAACCAATTGATGTGCATGCAAGTAGTAGCCACAGTCTCCTGGAACAGGTTTTGCTGGCCTCTCATATCCTCTACAAGAAGTAAAATCAAAGTCGTGGGATTCTGGATTTGATAAGAGGATGACACATGGATTCTGAATGACTGAGCTCAAAAGTGAAACGATCAAACAAACTAGCATACATGATCAAAATGTTGGCACAGAAAAGCTGCTGCAGGAGATATTTCTAGCTAATGAGAACTTGTTACATATAGGAGAATTTTATCAAGTCCTTTTGGTTCTGTTAGGCACATAATAGATGTTTCTTTGCTCCTCATATTCTTTCCTCTTGTCACTCAAGATAAGATTCATCTCGAGGAATGTCTCTTTTTGGTAACTGTGGCATATGACATAAATTCCATCAAAGATCTAATAATAGAGAAGGATTTGGTATTGATTTGGATAAATCAATACAAACGTGCTTGAGGCTGGATTTAATATGAAGGTACACTTTGTTCTCAAGGTAAGGAGGAGAGATCTCTTATGTTGAAGATCAAACTCAACAAAAGCGGTCAAAGACCAATTAACCTAGGTGAGCAGTGTGCAATCCCCCTTCAAAGCATTATGTCCTATGTTCAAAAGAAAACTCCCATATCTTAGCAAATATTAGCTTTCTTAAGAGCTGAAATCTGTTGCTGATTATCAGACAACTTCCTTTTCCTCTCTCGAAAATATCACTACTAAGACTAGTGTCAATGTAGAGGAAAAAAGATAATGAGATGAAAGAACCAAACCATCTACATCTACATAAACAGAAATACATTTGTACCCGTCTTCAGCAAAACTCTCATCCTCATGTTCAGAATCAAAGCACATTGGTTGCCCTCCAACATCATAAAGAGGATCACCTGATAATTTACAAAAGCATTGGTCAAACTTGTGCAATTAGATAGCTTAAAGATTAGCTCCTCCAACTTCTGTAGATATCAAATTAGCAACCACTAAACCATAATAAACACTATGAAGAGAAAAAGGCTTTCATTCCCATATTTATTGCTTCCTGAATCTTGACAAGGATGTAGGCTTCCTTCTAAGACACAGTAAAAAAAAATATCAATGCTAAGGTTTACCCAGCAAAGGATGCCCTATGAAAGAAAGATGAATGCGAATTTGGTGTGGTCGTCCTGATTCAATCTCGACCTGTTAAAACATATCAACAAGTACTTAAAGTTCAGAAAAGTTAAATGATGTTCCATATGCAGTTTATTACAAAGAGTGCCTTCCCTAAATTTCTTTGGATGTTGAATCACGGAAAGGTACCACATATGTGCATTAAGATTAATTCAAAATGTACAAAGTGAAGCATGCAGGTACCTGGACTAATGTTTGGTTTAGTTGTGAATCTCTTTCAAGGACTTCAACTTTGCTCAAAGCTGGTTTACCTGGCTTGACCATTAGCAAGACATAAACAGGAGCAGAAATACATTTGAAATATAAAAGGATGATTTTCACTACAAAGAGTGGAATTACAAACACAGAAACATGGTGAAAATTACTGAGACTTGAAAACATATCTATACAATTTCTATATACTTTTGAATTTTGTATAGTAACTAGAAATACTTCAGAGGGAAAACAAATCAGAGAAAATTTATCAAGGAAAAAATTTGATGAACCTGAGGGTGAAGCAACATACAGCCCTTTGGCCACTCCAGGGTAACGCATTGTTCCAATTGGCTGTTTGATGATAATCTACAATGCAAATAAGATCCTTATCATGTAAAGTTGTTTGCTGGGAATGATGAAATTGAGAAAAAATCAAAAAACCACTCGACACAGATGGCTGCAAGTTTTCAGTATTACAAATACAAAATGTGTTTTCAGCATTATAGAAACAAAACAATCAGTGCCACCCAGAGGAGAAATCACAGCATAACCTGGAGTGTACAAATGCTATAAACAGAAAAGGAAGCAAAAGGCAGTGGTTAAGCCTAGGTGTTACCTTATCCTGATTCAGTATCCCATTCACTAGTGCTCGGTATATCTTTGAAATCTTCCTCCCTTTGCTCTGCTCCATGTTGGCATTGCTACAGATGAGGGAATCAAATACGTTTTATCAGCAAAACATATTATGATAAGAACACGTGATGAGCAATACTTAAAAAAGGCTTTCACACAAACAGAAAGCTAGTAAGATGCATGGTTTAAAAGAAAAAAGCAATTGTTCCTTCAATTGCTCAAAGCTGTCAATCAGTTGCTGGTCTAGTGAACCATCTAAGAAATCAATTTGGATAGAGTTGCTCTAAATTCTGTATTACCTGGAGTAAGCAGAATATACAGAGATTAAGGGTGACAAAATGGTTATTTGGCTGAATCCAGTCAGCTGGATAGGTACAGTAAATAATAGCTTCATCATGTTTTTAGAGGATTGAAATTGTCTTCCAATTTGTCTATGTCCACCCAAAGAATTCACAAAAAAAAAAAAACAGTAACCTGATGCATTGGAAGCATTTAGCCTGGGCGAGTTCATTTCTTTCTTCGTTGCATCTTTCTCTTATATGTGAACATAGAACATAAAAGCTAGGCAGTACAAGAAATAATCTCACGTCCAAAGTTTCCTACTCTTTTCAATTGACAATTCATATGTACTAAAACTAATACTGATATCTTAATTTGGGTAAAACCAGATTTCAATTAGCTATGCAGAAAATTTCTCATTGTTTGAACAGATGCTGAACCAGATAAGGAAGTTAATCTGTGGCCACAGAAATACCAGGCACCTTGTAACTGATAGCCCCAAAGAAATATGAAATTTTTGAAAGTGAAGTCAAAATTTTCATTGAGAAACAACTCTAGGTGGAAAAAGGCAAGATGAAACTCTGCTGACCTGCTGTCTCCAATAAGGGATGTCCCATCAGCAAAATATGCAGCAAGGCTAGTTTTGGCTACCTTTGTCTTTGCGCAAAGTAGTATTCCTATAACTCAATTAGTAAGTGATCATCAACTCATAGAAAACTTCACAAGAAGAGCTGGTGTATTCCCGGTTACTTTATTAAAACCACAAGAGCAGAGTTCAAAAGTCAAAGTTGTCAAGTAGAAAGAAGAATAAAATGCTGGATATTACTTGTGCAAAATAAAAACAAGATGCAGTCATCATTTAACATCAATTTCTGGTTTACAACCATGGCATTTGACTGTCACGCTATTATATCAAGAATTGCTTATTCAGTTAAACCATGAAATTCACTAAAAGCTGCAATAAACAGAAGAAAATTAAAGTCAGATCTTTACTTCTCAGCGTCTCTTATTTTCATACCAATGAAAATTAGTTGTGTAAAGCAGTTCTCATTAGCATGCTTCCTCCTCGCTGATTAATGAAGTTTGAGAAGGAGTGCAATTATCATTTTGCACATTTCCAAAATTTAGCCAGCCGTAAGCGGAGAAATAAAGTTGTGGTCATTTATTCAGCACCAGCACACGCTCATTAGCTAACCTGATGTACCCCTTCCCAGGCGATGAACCGGAACAGGATGTGATCCTTGGATTGCTAGGGAAGAGCTGCCCTTGCTTGCCCTCCACTGGAGTTGCATTAAAACAGTGCGTTGCTGGAAAAGCCCTCCAGGTAAAACTTGAAGACCAGGTGGCTTGTTCAAAGCAATCTGAACATTTAAGCATTGCTCCAAAAAAATCAGCCAAACATAAACACACAAAAAACACCTATACCCAAAAGTAATCAATACAGGGGCTGTATGTAAAACATTTACCATATCATCATCTTCATATAAAACTTGAAGCAAGTAAGGAGCATCAGGCTCTCTCCATGGAAGCCTATGATAGACCAATTCCATACCATCCCTAAACAAAATTTCATTTTTTTCCCAACAATCATAATCTCTTCCTACACCCAAAAAAAAAAAAAAACGTGCTAGCACAAAGTAACCACATTTTAGAAAAAAAAAGACAATTGGCTTTGAACACAAACCCACCTAAGGATTGCTTTGGGCTCTTTAACAACTTCACCATCGATTTTTATCTGCAACCAAAAACAAAAACCCGTCTCGAATAATTACTCAATAGTCCATTACATTGCCAAAAAAATGTGAAAAATTCACCATTTCTTTGTTTTTTGTGGAGGGCGAACCTGTCCATTGTGTATCCTCTGCAACCAACTGTTTCAGTATCAGTACGTAAATCCAATAAAAAAAATAATCAAAAGCAAACAGATTTCTTGAGAGAGAATTGATTACCCTTGTAAGGGAGCAGAATTTTTGTACTTGGAAGAGTAGAAGTGTATCAGAGTCAATCCTGTAGTTAATTAATTAATTGTTGATTAGCAGAGATGAGTAATGAATGAATAAAAATAAAATAGAAATTAATAGCTAAAAAAAATAAAGAGAGACCAGAATC
>Ga0325411_1003502_pt1 | contig 17705 bp, 12 predicted proteins | sample PopdelMetagenome_13_FD_206181 | JGI IMG/M metagenome (GOLD analysis project Ga0325411, IMG submission 206181) | Populus deltoides microbial communities from Bellville, Georgia, United States - Xylem-PdIQD-R4 | ecosystem: Host-associated > Plants > Phyllosphere > Stem > Wood/Secondary xylem...
ATTAAGGCATCAAAACTTGAAAAAAATATTAATTTAATATTTTTTAAAATAAAAAATATTTTTAAAACACTACGAAATACCAGACAGCCTCTTCCGTCCTTTGAAGCTGTCTGAGAATATTAACTTTTATTAATCAAATAAAAATTCAGATTTACTACCCTACCCTACCCTACCCCACCCCTTTTCAAAATTCTAACATAAAACAGTGAATTAAAAGAAAATATATTCTAAGTTCGCTTGTCTTTGCGCATGGTTAACTCCTCTATTCCATTACGGTTACTACTCTTACTATTAGAATTTACTAGGAAAACCACCATTTCTGTTCTTAGTAAACGGAAGGTCTTCTGCATAGAAAAATCGAGCACCAGCATCAGCTCTCCAAATCCAAACCTGCTACATACCTGCTCACCAGGGCTTCCCTTTTTAGTAATTACTCATACACGGCATTCCCTCTTTCTCCCTTCAAAACTTGATTCTCTCTCTTGGCTTCTTCCATACTGAAACAAATCGCAGAGTTTCGAGGAGATTGGGATTTGTAAGTGGTTGTCTTTTTTTTGACAATTTTGTTTCTTTTAAGGTTAAGTTTGATGTTATGTATGTGGTCTTGTTTGAGTTTAGTTCTTTTACATTGATTTCAATCATTCTGTGGTCTTGATTCACTTTTGTTCTCTTACATTGAATTCAATCATTCAGTGCCTTTGTTGACCATTTCTGAGCAAACCCACATAAAAAAAAATTCAAGCTTTATACACATATGCGTAAAAAAGACACAATCTTTATTCATATTTAGTTATGTTTATGTTCTTATCTGTGCAAAGGGGACAAACTTGGAGGTGGGTTTTGTTAGTTATTGTTGATTGTGGAGTCTGGACTTGTGCTCCAGTAAATCACGGAAGCTTTGGAGATTGCAAAATTTTTGGATGTCATGTTATTAGATTGTTGTTGCTGAGTGATGTATTAATTAGACCGCGCATGTAGTGACATGTGTTTATTGGTTGCTGAAAGCTGGTATATCTTGATTTATGGTCTTGTGCTGCTATATTTATGCAGGTTTGGAAGGAGGTGAGATTTAGCTCTGTGGGTTATTGCGGGCGAAAGAGGTAAAGGGTTTGCTTTTTTAAGAGTACCTGAGTTGGTTTTAGTTTTTCAAATAAAAAACAAAGAAGGTTAAAAGAGATGAAATCGAGTTGTTTTGTTTAGAGGGTGGATAAAATCAGTGGAAAGAGGGAAACCTTAATGGATTTGAAGGTTGAGTTCAAGTGTAGTAATATTAGAGGAAGGATCAGGTCAATTAAGTTCCTTTGGATGGTACGCTGATTGACAAGAGGGGAGAGGTTATTAGGAGAGTGCTTGATTGTATAAAAATGGAGAACCCCTTCTCGTCGAAAGAAAAGGGGACGGGTTATTGGGCTTCTCCAAGAGTTCAGATGGATGGTGTCACTCCTTTAGATGGTTCCCCGAGGAATTTACTTCTTGAGGATCCATTCAACAATTTTTCAGAGCTTATGAATTTTGATATTTATGCTGAATTGTGCAACAACCCATCAGCTATGGATCAAATGCTTGATCCATTTGGAATGCCATCCTTTCCATCCGTTGATCCAGGAAGTTTTGCAGCACAAAATTCTGCTCCTGTACAGAATACAACAAATGCTGCTGGGACTTCTTACAATGGTGGGGATAAAGTGGTGCTTCAGCAAATAAATTCCCATTTTTTTAATCCCTCAGATTCAATTGATACTGATGATTTGGGTGCAAAGCACAGTAACGATGCTGGTCAACAAAATCGTTTCTCAAACTTGACAGATCATATTATTGCTCGGCCACTTGCACCATCACTTGATGAGAGGATGCTAAGGGCATTATCCTTGTTGAAGGTTTCATCTGGAGGGGGTTTTTTGGCACAAGTGTGGGTTCCCAGAAGGATTGGGAATCAATACATGTTAAGCACTACAGAGCAACCATACTTGCTTGACGAAATGCTAGCAGGGTTCCGAGAGGTGTCTAGAACATTTACCTTCCCTGCAGAAGTGAAGCCTGGTTTGACTCTAGGGCTTCCTGGTCGTGTATTCACTTCCAAAGTTCCAGAGTGGACCTCAAATGTAATTTATTATAACAAGGGTGAATACTTACGAGCAAAGCAGGCAGCTGATCATGAAGTACGGGGTTCTTTTGCATTACCTATCTTTGATCCTGATGAGATGTCCTGCTGTGCTGTTCTGGAACTTGTCACTGTGAAGGAGAAACCGGATTTTGATTCAGAGATGGAAAATGTTTGCCATGCACTTGAGGTTAGTTTCATTTTACTACATATTCTAGTACAGAAGCTTTTGTTCTCCTTTATCTGTCTCTGTTCCTCAATTTAGTTGATAAATTATGTAACTTGCCTAGCAACCTGTTTTCCACTAAAAAATCTAATAAAAGAGAGAAAGGGCAGAAATTGTTTGTTCTGGAGTGAGAACAAAATGTTGATCATAAATAAGTTTCTCCCTTTGGAAGCCTCTTGTTCTAGCTTCTGCAATATCTTTGGACTCAAGTCCAGCGTGTATGCACAGACTCTTGGTATGTTGTTGACGGATAAATTCCTTTGGCTCGCTATTATGTTTTAGAACCATAATATGATGCATTTTTATGAAGAAAATGTTAGTTCTCTGCTGGGAATTACTTTGTTATCTTGAATATTCTGCATCATTTAAGGACGCAAGCAAAATTGTTGCATATGATGGGAATACATCTTTAACTACCTGGATTTTGTTTTTATACTTCTAAAACAATTACTGATACATCTAAGGTTTTCATTTTAGATTAAAATGGGTTAAAGTGGTTAACTTTTAACCCCTTTTAATCTTGTTTGGTAAACTTTTAACCTCCAAAAAGGGGCTTAATTTTTTACCCCCATTAATCTTGTTGGGAACTTTCTTTGTTAAAGGGGTTAAAAAATTTTATTTTTATTTTTGTGCATTTCTCTCTCTTCCTCCACCTCACCGCTCAATTTCTCTTTTCATTTTCCTTATTAGGCCCTACTAATACACTTCGTTTCCTAATTTTTAATTATATTTTCTATAAATTTTTAATTTAAAAATTTATTGAAACCCACCATCAAACATCTTTAACACTTAACACTTCAACCATTTTCTTACCCCTTTAACACTTCACACTTCAACCATTTTCTTACCCCATTAACACTTCATACCTTAACACTTAACCTCTAACCTTCAACTCTGAACCAAATGCAACCTAAGGATTCTCCTGAGTTAGTTGAGTGTATGGAAGTCTATGCCTTTCGGTTTCCTTGAAGCATCTTACTTCTTAAAGTTCTTTATTTTCATCACTCGGACAATTTTTGCATCTTGAAATTTATGCACCAATGATTAAAGCTTGCCAGTTGTTTTATGTGGCTACCATATGAAGCAGAATCCAAACTTTTATGTGCAAATATATTTCAGATGGTACCCTAATTGTTGACTTGATGGTTTGCAGGCTGTGAACTTACGGAGCACTGCACCTCCTCGACTTCTTCCTCAGGTATTTATCAGCAACTTCCTTTTTCTTTTTTTATTGGATAATTCTAGCATTCACACCCAAAAGAAAGGGGGGAAACCACATGCCTGCAAATTGATAATTAAATAAACTAAGAGAAAAAGATGACATGGCTTTCGCTTTGAACTCTTCTGTTTTCACTCAGCACTTAATCTAAGGGAAATTATTACTTTTCAGTGTCTCTCAAGCAACAAAAGAGCTGCCTTGTCTGAAATAGCTGATGTTCTACGAGCTGTATGCCATGCACATAGATTGCCACTGGCTCTCACGTGGATTCCTTGCAATTATAACGAGGAAGCTCTTGATGAAATCATAAAAGTGCGTGTCAGGGAAGCCAATTCAAGGTCAAGTGGTAAATGTGTATTGTGCATTGAAGATACAGCTTGCTATGTGAATGACAGAAAAATGCAAGGTTTTGTGCATGCATGTGCCGAACATTACATTGAGGAAGGGCAAGGTATAGCTGGAAAAGCACTACAATCAAATCATCCATTCTTCTTCTCTGATGTGAAGGCATATGATATAACTGAGTATCCACTTGTTCATCATGCACGCAAGTATGGTCTGAATGCTGCAGTTGCAATCAGGCTAAGAAGCACCTACACTGGTGACGAGGACTATATTTTAGAGTTCTTTCTCCCTGTCAATATAGAGGGCAGTTCAGACCAACAACTCCTGTTGAACAATCTCTCAGGTACCATGCAGAGAATTTGTAAGAGTTTGAGAACAGTTTCAGAGACAGAATTTGTTAGGCAGGAATGTTCTGAAGATGGTTTGCCAAAAGAAGCAGTTCCAAGCGTCAGACCAATGTCCATTTCAAAGGGCAGCTCTCAAACAGCATTATCAGAAGGAAACTTGAATTCGGCTGCCAAGATGCTTTTTAATATGTCTGGTTCAAAAAATGATCAGACAGAATCAAATAGCTCTAACGAACAGGTAACTTCCTTGAAGACATATTTCTGTCCCTTTTGGTTACTTTCCTGAAAAAGTAGTAATAGCATGCTTATTGTATTGATTTCTAACTCTTTTTTTATGAATATTTTGCATAGAAAATGAGTGGATCTAGAAGACAGGTGGAGAAAAAGAGAAGCACAGCAGAGAAAACTGTGAGCCTGAGCGTTCTTCAGCAATACTTTTCTGGAAGTCTCAAGGATGCTGCCAAGAGCATTGGTGGTGAGCTCCATGCCATGTATATAATTATTAAATCAGACTTGGTATCTAAACTTTCTGGATGAATATCTAAACTTTCGGAAAAACTTTTCATTTGAGTCAAGAAATTGTCATTTTCCACTATTGAAATTCTTTTTTAGATCATTTAGCTTCATTAACCAAGGTTCTTTTATTCCTGGTATTGATGAAACTAGTAATTCATGATGAAGTGTCGGTGGTTACCTTGTGTTATTTCTTTTCCCAAAGTCCTCTATCAAAAGATCTTATTAGGATAGGATAGCCTTTTTGCCATCTTTTAGAAGAGTTTGTAGTTAATCTTTAAATTTCTTTCTTGTGTAGTTTGCCCCACAACACTGAAAAGAATTTGCAGACAACATGGAATATCCAGATGGCCATCCCGCAAGATAAACAAGGTGAACCGCTCATTAAAAAAAATACAGACTGTGCTTGACACTGTTCAGGGGGTAGAAGGAGGGCTGAAATTTGATCCCACCGCAGGTGGTTTCATTGCTGGGGGAGCCATGATGCAAGAATTTGATCTTCGAAATGGTTTTGTATTTCAAGAGAAAAATCTGTCCAATAGAAATTCTGATCCAGCTAACCATGATGTAGTTTCTGTACGTCCAGCTCCTTGTACTGATGGCAATAATTCTACTGTTAAAGTAGAAAATGATGAATGTCATATAGGTAGTGGGGGAGTATTAAAGGAGTCTTGCGTTCATGTGATTGATTGTAGTGAAGATGCCAAGTCAGCTGCAATGGATGCTGAATTATGCGAGCAGGCTAACTTTGGCTCTGGACCTTGGGCTTGTCTTGAAAATGACATCACGGGTTCTCTTGCAGAAGCAGGCAACAAATGGGGCATGAAAAATGGTGGTATTATACTAGAGAATTTGGACTCTCACTTTGTGTCTCAAAGCTCAAGCTCCTTTGCCAAGGAGATGGATACCAAAATGGAGGGTGACGATGGAAATGTAGAACATAACCAGCCTACTTCTTCAAGCATGACTGACTCATCAAATGGCACTGGTTCAATGATGCATGGCAGTATATCAAGCTCTTCGAGCTTTGAGGAGAGGAAGCATTCAAAAGTGCGAACTAGTTTTTGTGATGGTGATTTAAAAATTACTGTAAAAGCCAGTTACAAAGAAGATATAATCCGCTTCAAGTTTGATCCATCAGCGGGATGTTTGCAGCTCTACAAAGAAGTATCAAATAGGTTCAAATTGCAAACTGGAACATTCCAACTCAAGTATCTAGATGACGAAGATGAGTGGGTACTGTTGGTGAGTGACTCTGACTTGCAGGAGTGTCTGGAGATAATGGAATATGTTGGGACTCGTAATGTGAAGTTCCTTGTTCGTGACGCTGTTGCGCCTTTTGTAATGGGAAGCTCCTGCAGCAGCAATAGCTTTTTGGTAGGAAGCTCCTAGCACATGGGTGAAGCGTTCCATGGGCCATCTCTGACTTTTGGTAGTGTCTTTCTTCTACCTTCTAGCTAGTGTTTTGCTTTTTCCCGAGATTTCATGATTATGCAGGTTCTGCATCATACTAGGTGAGTAAAACTATGGAAGTTGGAATGGGGAATATGAACTGGCTATACTTTCTCTGCATTTCTTTCTTTCGAAGTTTATAAAAACCAGTCACAGAGTGGAAGACATGCTGTTCTTTGGCGTTGAATTGCCGTTGGACTTCCAAACAGTACAACTGAACAGTCCCAGCACAAACTTATCTTCTATGATTGGTTGTCAGAATTCCAGAAAAGAAAGAGGGGGGATAAACTAGGAAAAAGTAAAGGAGATATGATTTTGTATGAAATATTATATGTTAATACGTAGTGCTGTATATGCTAGTAGTGGCAAAGGAGTTTGTAGTTGTAGAAACAATCGGGGCACTGTATTCTTATGTTATGTACTGGGGAGCCCTTAAATCTAGACTGTACAGGGATTACATATCAATTTGAGACAGTGGCAATGTTCAAGTTTGAAGGTGTTCCATTTCTACTATAGCTGTCAAGCTTCCTTGTCTGTCAGCATTGTGAAGGAGCATGACATGACAGCATTACACAGATAAGCACAAATGCACACTCCTGCAATCTTCTCTGTAGGTGTATAAGCTACTAGATAATCAATAAACGTTAAAATGATTGACCAGATCAATGGAACTCCTTGAGCAAGCATTCACTGTGCACAAACATTTTCACAAAGCAACTGCATTTGATGTATGAGCATATTTAATCTGGTTAGCTCCACCTTATGGCTGGAGGGTTTATGATTTGGTAATTCTTGAAATACTTGAGAATTTAAAGATTAAAGGGTTCTTTTATGATTAAAGAGTATTGTATATAAGTATTCTACCGACATTACTAAACCCAAAGAAAAGAAATTAGAAGCAGCAAAAGCTTTCTAATATCTTTGGGAACGAATATTTTTGGGAAAGCGGTTGGACTGATTTAACAAATGAGGCATGAATCCCCGTTGCTTTAGGTAGGGGTAATCATATTTTATTGGTTTGTTTTTTATTTAAAAAATAATTAAATTAAATTTATTTTAAAAAACTAAAATTAATAAAAACTACTGGTTTTGGTTCGGTTATTTTAGAACAAAAACCAAAACCCAACTAATTGTTTTGGTTCGGTTCGGTTATTTTATATTAAAAATAAAAAAATATATTGTTTTTTGGGTTTTTTTTTTATAATTTCTAATGGGTTTGGTTTCGGTTTGTCTCGGTTTTTTCCGGTTTGACTCGGTTTTTTCCGGTTCGGTTTTTTTATTAATTTCGATTCGGTTTGGTTTTTCAGTTTCGGGCTTATGAAACCAAACCGGTTGGGTTTTTTAAAATATTCTAATTGATTTAATTGATTTTTTTTACGGTTTGATTTTTTTAATTTAATTAGTTTTTTGGTTTTTTTCTCACCGGAGGTGTATTTTGATAACTTTTCAACTGCTTCTCCTATATAATATAAGGTTACATTATAATAACGATAAGTTACTATTCTTGATTAAATAATAATTTTTAGACCATTATGGTAAATTAATAATTCAATAACTTATAAAATAATACATAAAAAGAGACACATAAATCTCACTTGAAATATAAATTAATAATCTATTTATAAATCAAAATTATACACACATATGACTAAATCAAAAGGCCTTTATAAAATATAACTCTAATATTACTTGTTTTCTCTGAAAGTTAAGTCTCATTAAACCTCATCTAACTTTTCTTAGTTCATTATGGAATCATTATATAGTGTTTTTGTATTGCAATACAAATTTATGCAATGCAGCTATTGCTTTCAATGCTTCTAGGCATGAGACAGGTTCCAATTCAAAATTATTGTCTTTAACTTTATTTTTTTTTATATAAATTTTTATGTTCCTCTCAATAATTTACTTGTCACTTAACAATTTTAGAGTTATCCATTTTCTCAAAGATAGCTCTAAAAATATTCAATATTTATTGTATCACTATACTTCTACTATTTTATTAGAACATACAATTGGTGAATGCCTCCATTGTATTGATTCAAATTCTCTGAAGCCATATTATTTATAAACTAATTTTACCGTGTTGAAAACAATTTATAACTATATTTGCTTGAGCAATTGTTATCTATTAGAGAATAATATAAATTATATGTCAAAGAACCATCTCAACCCAAAAGCTTAAGCTGTTAAGTGAGGTCCCATGATATGATTTATATTATTCTCTAATACACCCCCTCAAGTGAAAGCCCTTTGGGCTTGAAACTTGCACAGGCTCACATTACCTTATGCTTAATTTTTATCACATAAATGGGGATGGTGAGATTCGAACTTGAGACCATTTGGTCATCAAGGCTCTGATACCATGTCAAAGAACCATCTCAACCCAAAAGCTTAAGCTGTTAGGTGAGGTCGCATGATATGATTTATATTATTCTCTAATATTATCCAAGCTGAGTTTACAAGTTTTATTATATCTAAAACATTTATCTTATTTGAATTTGAGATTTCAATTTCATAACCATTTAAAAGATTTTAATAAAATTAACAATGATAATACATTTTGAAAGCTCATGTAATCCCTGTATGTTTTATAGAGGCTAATTATTTGATATTATATTGTGTGGCAAGAAAACAATTTAATATTTGGATGAGAAAGATAATTTTCAACATGTAAGAAGATTTTTTTTTCATTTATTTTTCTACCATGTTGTTGAACATGTTCTTGGAATAAAATCATAATCATTCATGCTTGTTTGTTGGCATAATACTCACAAATCATACTATTTAGGTTCACATTCTTGAAAAATCATGGTTTAGCATGCTTGGCAATGAACCACAAGGAAATTTTCTCATTATATCTTTATTACAACAAATAATAATTGTAAGTCTTTTCTTGTCTTGTTTCTTACCTTCAAATTGTTTTGTTGCAAGAGAATGACAGGGTTATAACCTATAAAAATAAAACAATCTTGTTTCATTTAAGTAAAAAACATTTTTTTTTAAAAATTAATCTATTTTTTTTTATAGATTATAAATTGCTCTTCAAAAGCTTTTATCAACTAATCACTTCCTCCAAAAAGACGATACATCTTGATGCTATGTCTTGATTTCAAGCACTCTAGTCAACTTTGAAAAAAAATAGAATTCTAGCATATTTACATAGTTTATCTTTTTCAGAAACTTCTGTCTTTTTCATGATTAGTTCTCTAATCATATTCACACATTCTTGATACGGAATAAACCACTCGTACAAAACCTTCTCTAGCTCCAAGGGTCTTACAATCATGAACTTGTTTTGGTTAAACAAATATATAGATTAATGATAATTCATAATGCAATAATTAGGTAATATTCATCTCAATACACAAATACATATACATATATTAAGTTCATAAATGTAATAACACTATGTAATTTTCAATTCAAAATAATAACTATAAAAAAACTCATTTATTCAAATCAATTTATTAATTCAAATACATATTAATCAGATTTAAGTTTAATTCTTATCCTCATGTATCTCGACTAATATTATTAAATTTAGTTTAGTTTTATAGGTTAACTTGATAATTTATTGACTCCAAATTTAACCTGGGCTAGATTTTATATTGGAAATTAGCTTAATTAAAATATATTAACCTAAAAATTTATTTCATAATTTAGTCAATACCTAGCTGAGATCCTATTCGACTTTTTTAAAAGAGTTTTCAAAACCACAACGTTTTTACTTTTCTAACAAAAATCTTGAAATGTTGACTTGGATTAACTATGTTAATCCATGGCCTAGGCTTTGAACCAGGCAATGAATTTTGAGATTGATTATGGAATGAGTTGAGTTTTATAACTATATGATTTCCACTAGTCTGTTGGCAATAGGAAAGGAAAAGACCATGTCAGCAACATAAAAGCTACAATCAGCACAACTGGATCCTTGTAACGGAGAGGCAAGAGAGTATAATAATAACAATCACGAAATAATAAAAAGGAAATAATTGTTTTTAAAAAAGAAATAAAAACAAAAATAAAATAAAGACAACTCTTTTCCTGGTTATGCTTTTGCAGTAGCCGGTGCGTTGGTCTTACCAATAGCTGATGCCTTGTCTCTTCAACTCACATGGCATCTAATCCTCAGCCATCAGGTTTGTCTTGAAAAACAACAAAAACCCATCTTTCTGATTCTCTCAAATTATGATTTAAGCTTTATGTGCTTACCCTTTTTATTTTGAGATGATCTTTGTAGTTGAAATGAAAGAGGATTGATTTATGGGTTTGGGATATTAGCAATCAAGAGATGATGGGAGGTTTTGTTTGGTTTTAAAGATGGGATCTTTATGGGTTTTTGATTGTAACTATGGGTTTGTAAAGTTGCGTTGTGTTTGGTAGGTGAGAAAATGTGAAAGAAAAGAAAAGAAGAAATGGGGTATTTTTTATTTGATAAAGGAATATTGGGTTTGGTGTTGGTGACAATTACAATAATAGTTTGAAGGTCTTTTTAGGTTAGAAAATTGTGAACTTTTTTTTATGGGATTTTGTCTTTGATGATGGAATAGAATTTCTTCAGATTTTTTGTTAGGACTATGAGTTGAAGTTGTGAAATCCAAAAGGTTCTGTAATCATGTGGAGACTTGTTCTGATTCTAAGCTATGCTCGAGTTGTTTTTGGAAGATGCTTAGGAAACATGATTTTTAGCTTTTTGTGTAAAAGTTTATTCTTTCTTTTTCTCTCTTGCATTGACTTTGATCACTGCCTTCTCTTTTTGCATCTTTTTTGAATGTCTCAACTTGCTGTGATTCATTTTGTGAAATGTTGATTATGCTGAAAATGTACTTTCCTTGAGCTGAACTTAACTGCCAAGATGCTTGTTATTAGCTTTGTAAAAATCAAGTCATTTATCTTCTCTACATACAATCTTTTGGTCTTGCTAACTCTTTTAGGTGTGTTTTAATTTTCCTTTGCTTTACTTTGTAAGATTTTTTTTCTGTGAGATAATCATGTGGTTGGATATTGCAGCTAACAATCCTCCTCCAAAACCATGGGAGCAATCTGGTGGTTCTTCTGGTGCTACACCTTTTAAACCACCATCAGCTGGCAGCACAAGTGATGTTGTTGAAGCTTCAGGAACTGCAAGACCTGGAGAAATTGTTCAAAGTTCAGGTAATACCACAAATAACACAAATGCTGTTGGTAGGCCTCTTCCTGCAAGACCTTGGGAGCAGAGTTATAGCACAAGCAACTATGGAGGTGAGTAATGATTAGCAATATAAAGTTTTACTCTACGGTCTGATGGTTGAATCTTTTTTAACTTTTTTTTTCCCTCTTAACCTGACTCAGGTTATAATTCCACTCTGAACTATAATTCCGGATATGGTTCGGGGACCTATGGCTCATCATATGGTGGGGTTGGAGGATCATATGGTGGGATTGGAGGATCATATGGTGGGGTTGGAGGATTATATGGTGGCGGGATGTATGGAAACAGCATGTATCGAGGTGGGTATGGTGGGCTTTATGGTTCTGGGATGAATGGTGGTGGAATGTACAATAGTGGTTTTGGAGGCGCAATGGGTGGTTATGGAATGGGCATGGGTGGTCCTTATGGAGTTCAAGACCCTAATAATCCATTTGGTGAACCTCCATCTCCTCCGGGGTTCTGGATTTCATTTCTTCGAGTGGTAAGACATGGTTTTCTTTTGACTAGTTATATATCCTGTTTCGAGAAATGGTTGGAGGTGTAGATATATTTTATTAATAGACTTGGCTCAGCTAAAGGTTTATCAAACTCGTAGTTGGTTAAGAGCTGAGACTTCTTCAAATTAGATTATCAATAGTCTAATGGATTTTTATCTGTGTTTTACTTGGTTGCATCGATAAAAAAAACTTGCAGCTTTGTATGAGGCAATAAAATTGTTTTGCTGCTTGTACTAAGATTGTCTACTGCTTACTCTTGAACTCTTTTTTCATGGTTGCAAATTGCTACAATGTTATTAATTAGTTCACCAACATTTCTAGTTAGTTAAATACATTTTATTCTTCTCTGGACATTCACCATTTTCTCAATGATGGCAGTTGCAAGGAGTGGTGAACTTTTTTGGCCGCTTATCAATTCTCATAGACCAGAATACACAGGCTTTTCACATGTTCATGACTGCGCTTCTCCAGGTGTTCTCCCTATCTTTTTCCTTGCACTTTGTTATTTACTGGATAAGTGATTTCCAATCAAATGTTTGCTTAACATTTTCTAGCTCTCTACACTTTACCTTCTTTCTGTTTCTGATATGCCATTGAGCATGAACAAACCTATGCCATCTAACTTGATAGTATTAACTAGTTCTCTTTCACTTAAGCTACCTACTGCAAAGGTGTTAACCTTAGTGGTAAGTTCTGTAATTGAGTGTGATCACGATCACTTAATGGTATGCATTACACTCGGAAGCAATTTCTTCCACTGTTTGTGAGAGTGCATGTATTTAATTCCCATTTCATATTTAAGTGCAGTGTTAATGGCTGGAGGGCTTTTATTGTGTTTCATAGTATGTAACTTTCTCTGAGTTGAAGTTTCTAGACGGCCATCTTTCAAAATTCAAAATTCTTTGAACTGCAGCGCAAGGAACATCTGTCTTTTGCTGTCCAAATCCTTAGTTAATTGTTGTTCTTTTGTCAGCTTTTCGATCGCTCAGGCATGTTGTATGGAGAGTTGGCTAGATTTGTATTGAGGCTGCTGGGGATCAGAACAAAGCCCAGAATGGTCAACCCACAAGGTCCCAATGGACTTCCTCTTCCAGGACCTGAAGGTACAAATGCGAACTCTCGCTACATTGAAGGACCAAAGGCTGCTCCAAGTGGTTCTTGGGACAATGTTTGGGAGAATGATGCTGGCAAATGAGGAAATAACATCTCTTATGGAGTGAATCTGATATTCTTTATTGATAGAAAAGACATCTCTGGTGTAATCCTCAGCGACATGGTTTGCACATGGAACTTTCAGTGTGAAATGAAATGTAATCTTTGTAACCTTAGCAAAAACAAATTGTATTTAATCTAAATTTAATAGCGAGAACAATTATTGGTGTGCTGAAAACTTGGTTTGGATGTTGGATTTAACTGTGAAGGTTCGTCATCAAATTTGTGAACTTGAGTTGAAAGGTTTATCTACGCTTGATGGGGAATAAGAAAAGGCACTAAAAACCAGCACAACTCAACAATGCAAGAAAATGGAGTTTTTGATATTGACATTCTTTTATCATATATAAATATTTCCAGCTTCCATAGGGGTTAGAAAATCAAAATGTAAGGAAAATGGGAAGATACAAAACAAACGTGCTAGTTCTTTCTCATAACTTGACTGCAATGTCAAAGTATTCATGTTGAGGCAAAATTTTAGCTGTTCCAGATCAACGAACAGCAAATGGTTATTACATCGTGTGATTTTAATTGTAACAGCTTCACTGAACTCTGGTCAAAATTGACGATGAAGTTGCTGTCTTCGAGTAAGCTTGTCCAAAATCCTTCTTGGATGGGGGCACGGGTATGATTCATCTAGCCAACCTTGATCACAAAACATGGCTGTTAGAACAGGCGATTAAAATCCTGTCGCAACTCTGTGTAATGACCAGTCATAATTGATGAGGGTGTTACCCATCTTTGTTGCCGTCCAAAATGGCTTTCCTTGGCAGTTCACAACTCATTGCTAAACATTGGGAAGAATGGAGAAAATCTTAAAATTGCAAGCTTGAATGACAAACCAAGCAGCTTATATTTTTTTCTTTTGTTGTTGGAATGCTCTGAAATGTTCCATGAAAGTCTTGAAGAGTTCTGCTATGTGGCCATCATCTCCTTTAACCTTGTGCTCTCACTGCAGTCACAAGATCCCAAATATCAATGCTATCGACAAAAAAGATCTAGATACATTACAGTTCATTTTACATAATTCTATTTCTTCCTAATGCTGCATTTATTAACATTTTTTAAGCCCGGTATCGAAAAAACGCTCAGTTTCATTCTATAACTTATAGTATTGCATCAAAATGTGGACTGGACACACCAGTATTATGCATTAAGTGATAAGAAAAAGAGAATCAAATTCTATTATTCAGTAAAATTTAGAGAAGAAGCTTCGTACCTCTTCGGGAGGGAAGGCAGTAACTCTTCAACAACTTGAGCAATATCTGAACCAGCCACATTATTCTCAGAAGATTTCTTTCTTTCTTCTGCAAATACAAATGGAAGACCTCATTAATTGCATTCCTAGCATAGGCAATATAGGATCATAGAGTAAATACCAGGTGGACCATACTTCCACAATCAATTCCTTAATAGGTTTACCTAGTAACTATTTGTTTCTAAAAAAAATGCAAAATAAGAAAAACCAGATCGCTAAAATGATGAATTAGACAAATATTGGAAAAATATTCCATAGCAGATTCTATCCTCTAGAATTTTGTGCAATGAAAGCAGACAAAAGAAAGGAAGGAAAAACGAAGGTGATATGGTTAATGATATTTAACGGGTACCCCAGTGGCATTTGCTTTACTTAGTATGCAGATTGCGCACCAAAAATACAACATAAAAAACAAAAAACAAGTCAAGGTGAGTTGTCAAATCAGACACATGAAAAAAATATTGATACTTGAAGCAGCAATATTTTAGTCTCTCTCAAAGCATGATTAACCGAGCGACGAGCAAAGGTTTGACTCACAAACTTCGCTTGTCAGAAGAGGATTGATTTTAACTCTTACTATTAAAGATACCATGTGTTTTCTAAGACTTCGAACATTTCTGTCAGTTCACTTCCAATACAGGGTAAAATTTAACCAGAGTGACAACCATAATAGCACCATCTTTATGTTCTCTCTGGGATAATTTCTATAGTTAGTGGGGCATGCATATCTGAAAAAAAGAAAAAACAAGTTCACTACCTTGATTTTCTTTGCTTGACTTATCACCTCTGAGATAAGAAATATCTCCCAAATCTAAATCCAAGCCCTCTTTCCGTGCCAGCCCCTCCATTAAGTAACCAATGAGATTGTAAGCAACCATACTTGTCTCGTCACAGATCTCTTGGATGCCAAGGTATAGGTTACCACTCATGTTTTTCCCTTTCAAGCAGAAGGTAGAAGGTGGTGATACATCCTGAGAGTTTCCTGGATCAATTGCAGCACCCTTTTCAGGTTCATTTCTAATTGAAGAATGGACTTTTGAATTTCCAATTGGAGAATGGTGCACGGACAAGTCATCTTCATTTACACTAGATGTCCCAAATGTTGCTATGCTCAACTTACTGACATCTACATTATGATTTCTTGTTTCATGGAACAGAGTAGGACCACAACTTGTGTCAGGGTTTGAGATAGGTGGAGAGGAGTCCATTGGTATATGCTCCCCACAACTCTCTTCTTGGTAATTCCAATCAATTGAATATGATTTACCTTCACCAATATTTTGATGACCAGAGACAAAATCATCATCTCCACCATCACTTTCTTCCGACTCTTCCACATAAGCATCAGCAAAATCCTCATCATATTCATGATGAGGAAAAACATCCCAAACCACCTGCTTTATCTCAGAACTTAAACCTAAAATGCATTCCACCTCTTCTTCAATTTGCTCCTTCGGGTAGCATCCACTCCGGGTTTTGCAAGAACTCCTGTTGATAATAGCAAGAGCTTCTGTTAAAGGTTTAGGAACGGTACTAAACTCACTGCACTCGAAAAGATATTCTGTTAACAATTTATTCATCGCTGTTCGCAGACTTCCTTTTGGAACATCAGCCTTTGGGTCCAGCAGAAGCTGCAAGGTTTGCACCTCCGGTAATTTAAGCTTCTTCATTCCTAGTAACCAGAGAGCCTTCAATATCTCATTCTGCAAGACTTTTATTTCTGGAGAGAATTGACAGAAGTCGTTCAAAGAGGAATTTAGAGAGCCTGATGTTAGCTTTACAGATAAACCTGCAATCCCAAGTGCTTTGGCTAGTGGTTCCTGCAGCTCATCCCCTCCACCAATTTCTGAAAGCATTTTCTCGCTAGTCTTCCTTATGTAATGAATCACACTATCTCGACAGCGATTGTATTTCTTCTTCAGTAAACGGGGACTGCTTGCTGGGACACCACTAAGTTTTCTGCGCATAGCAAGCAGGGCTTCAGTTGGCAAGTCCTCTAGTCCATCCAGTACTTGAATAGCTGCAGAATGATGAGATTGAAATGTGGAATTCACCACTGCCAAACAATTCTCTCTAAAATTTTGAGGGCTATTGATTAGTTGATACAGCAGCATCAAAATTTCTGTTTGGTCATGATCGCAATTTGGATCCCTAAGAAATCTTGATTGTTTAATCACCTCTTTCATTTTTTTACGAGTGGTTTCAAAATTGACTGCACCTCCTGTAAGTAACATAGCAATAAGGTGAAGCCCTTTATTGTTCAGAGCATCCAAGCGTGATAAGAGCATTCTTTTCATCTTGGTTCTGTCAAATAAGAGTTTAGAGTCTGGAGCAATATGAGCCTCTCTTTTAGCATTACATGCGCCAAAAGCTTCTTCAACATACTCTTTTACTTTCTCATAGAATATCTGGTGAACAAAACATGCAAAATATGAATGTCAAAACTTCAGGATGTATGGCAAGCCACACAAGCTAGAGAGAAAAACATATTCATGCTCAAGGGTTCGCAGATAATATAAATCTCATCTACAACTAAGATAAAATCATCACCTTTTAAAACCATCTTAAAGTCCAAATTCTTTTCTAATTAATTAACACGGACAGAACAATATGCAATTCATATTTCCCCTTCATGCCTCCTTTCCATTCACATGGAGACCATGAAAAAAAAATTCTACAAAGCTCTTTGAAATTCCACACAAATACAACAAAAATAAAGTGTATAAACTACTCATCACCCTGACTTGAACACTAACTATTTCCCAACAAAACTAAAAGCCCACTTCCAATTACTCATTGTTCATATGATCACCCTGACTTATACACCAACTATTTCTCAATAAAATTAAAAACCCACTTGCAAATTATCATTATTAATATAAACCCTGACTCAAACACTCTCAATGAAACCAAAAACCCACTTCTAATTACTCATTATTGATATAATCCACTGACTTCAACACTAAATATTTTCCAACAAAAACAAATACCCACTTGTAATTCAACTTACATCATCATCCCTTTGCAAATATTCAGGCACAAACCTAGAAACACTACAAAAAAAAAACACAAATTATTACTATAATTATCATATAAAAAATAATAAAAAGTAACCAAATGTTAAAAAAGAAAAAAGAAACTGACTTACACATATTTATGAAAATTTTTGTCTTCAGATTTTGAAAAAGGCAGTCCTAATAACCACCTGCATTTCAAAAGACCCAGTTTGGTTAGTAGCTTGAAAAGTTGAAAAAGTTTTGATCTTTGAAGCTGAATTGGAAGCAAACTGACCTTCTTTTGAGCTTAAGAATCTTCTCTTTGTGTTTTTCATGTGTAATTATAGC
>Ga0325411_1003504_pt1 | contig 17700 bp, 19 predicted proteins | sample PopdelMetagenome_13_FD_206181 | JGI IMG/M metagenome (GOLD analysis project Ga0325411, IMG submission 206181) | Populus deltoides microbial communities from Bellville, Georgia, United States - Xylem-PdIQD-R4 | ecosystem: Host-associated > Plants > Phyllosphere > Stem > Wood/Secondary xylem...
AAAAAGCCGTGAGAAAACCAAAAAGGCAAAAGAGCCTAAGAAACTCAAAAGCTAGGGGGCATGCCCAGATCAAAAGAAAAGTGAGAGTGAAAAATAAATGAGTATCCCCCAACCAAAACAAAGAAAAACAGCAAAAGAAAACAATTGAAAGACATAAAGAGTCAAACTGATGATAATGATCCTAAGTCTTTTAAACCTTGAAACATTTTTTGAGCTTTATAAATCCTTTTTTTTTTTTCATAGTCAAGAACCACAACCTACATTACATTCCTATAAAAGTCCTTTCTAATCAAACAAGTAACCTGAAACAATAAATGTTGCTCTTAAAATGCAAAAAGTACATTTTCATAAGAGTCATGATATCGAGAACAAGCTACTCATTATTATTCATGTTAATAAAATAAGGGTTTAAAAAGAGATAATTTTTTCTTAAACAAAACCTCGAGTTTTTTCTTGAACTCTTCGCTTTGAAACCCACAAAAACAGAAGGTCGCCTCATAATGTACCTTCACCAATGGCAATATTGCTGACACAAGAAAAAATCATCTCCTTTCCAAGAAAAAAAAATAACCAGGGAGTTGCAAGATTTCAAAAACAAATTGTTTTAAACTCACATCGAAACAATTTTTGTTTTTAAAATATAAGATCAAGATTTCAAGATTCATTCTAGACAAATATTTCCTCACTGAAACAACAAAAAAATGAGAGAAGGTTTTACTTAAAACCATTATTTGTCTGGGTCACTAATAGAGCACACTTAGAGGCAATAGCCAGTATAATGGGGTAATATTGTACTTAGAAGGTGAATTGATCCCTTCAAGGTAACAGTAAAAAAGGAACATTTTTTACAACAAGGGGGCATTATTTGCTTACAAAAGGCAGTTTGACCCATTCAACATGTAACATTGAATGTTTTTAGTAGTGAGACAAAGAAGTAATGAATGATCTTCTCAAATTGATCAACGAGATAAAGAAATTCTGCCAAGTAAATAGGTCACGATGGGTACCATAAAGGCTAAGCTAGGTAAAATTGGAAACATTCCAAAAAAGATCTATATGGGCCAACTCGAGTGGGCTAAAAGTCAAACGACCAAGAGGACTCAAATCAGAAATAATAAGACCTCATCAATCAAGCAACAAAGAAGACTGAGAAAAAATGGGGGCCTATATTTCAATCAGATAAAGATGCATGCATATTATCTAACTCAAAAATATTGAACTAATGTGTTGTGCAAAAGTTCATAAGAGAAATCCCCGCTAGGATCCATGAAAAAGAAGGCCACCTTGAAATGGCCAAAAATAAAAAAATACTTTTGAAAATTTTTCACTTTTGAGAAATTTTAGACCAGAAGATCAATATTAAAAACAAATCTGTATATTTTCTGTCATTTGAATAGGTCATTTATTACAATGAGACCAAAATTAAAAAAGTTCCATGTTTTTTTCACCAACGGGTATGTCGTCTAGAACATTAATTAGACCACCTTCACAATTTATCTTCGTATTTTTTATCAACAAGCAGGTCACCTGAAACAAGTAGATCATTCATAAAAAAATCTTTGTATTTTTCACCAAACAGACAGGTCACCTAAAATAATTAGATCACTTCCAAAAAATCTTTGTATTTTTCATCAATGGACAAGTTGTCTGAAACAATTAGACCATTCTAAAAAAATCTCTGTATTTTTCACCAACAGATAAGTTGCTTGGAATAATTAGTCTATTCTTGAAAAATCTTTATATTTTTTATTAATGAGCAGGTCACTTGAAAAATATGACAATTTTATTCAGTAATTTGATCGGATTTTGTTTGGTTGATATTTTCTTTCTCTCTTCTTTCTCTTGTATATATTTTTCATATCTTTTTAATAATTTGTACTTACATATTTTCTAGTTTTCATTAACGTAAATAAATCATTGGTCTAGATTTGAATGTAATGATTGAGATTGAAATTATAAAATATTTAAAAGGATTTTTATGTAGGAAAAAATTCCCCTTTATCCCTTCTTTTTAAGGTGATAAAAAAATCAATTATCTCTGAGATAAAGATAAAAACTCCATCTTATCCTTCATATCTCTGTTTATTATATCCTAAGATAGCAATCGAATATTTTCCAGGCGTGGGTTTCATAGCTGAGCCAGCTTAAGCAATTAATTTGTTTTTTTAATACACAACTCCATATAGTTCACACACATACGCATGCACCCTGATAACTTCCTCGTGTAAGAAGCCATAGAACAAACAAAGCTTCCTCATCCTCGATTTCTAGTAGAATTTCTATGGAAGCCTTTTCATAAATGAAATATCTGCCCGTGAAAGTCTCATTTGAATGTAATTCTGCTTCCAGGTTTTTTAAAATAAAGGGATTAAATATTATGGTCCTGATGGACGCCATACCAATTAGTTTGCCTTCTGGTTGCATTATTTGCTGCAGAGATTTGTTTTTATCAAAGAATAAACCAAAGCTATTGATGATGAAAGAAAGACTTCGGAGTCAAATGGTTTTGGGATGTCAGCGAAATAATGCTATTAGGCGTGCATGCTCAGTGAAACTTGAAAGAGAATTTAATTCTGCAAACACACCTGGGGAGATGTTCTGTTCCAAGTGGGGCTTCTGTGCTAAAAAAAGGGTATTTTGCATGTGTTTGGGTCTGGCAGGAAATTACACCAGAAGTGTCAGAGTAGTGCATCCTTTACTTTTGTACAACTTCCTGCCACTGCTAAACTTACAATACAAGAATAGTTCCAGGGAATTAAATGCCCTGAGTTTCCACTCATATTTTACACTAAGCTTGCTTGTAGATAAACCACATCTTTTCTTTCAAGAGGGAGGGACAGATATACTATTATCTGGGTGTGTACATAAACAATGCTGCAATTAACTCCCATTAAGCAGCAGTTGTTTTGCTGGTAGGAATCTTATTTATTTGGAAAATTGTGGCACAACAAGTACACGATGGAGATTAGATCCCGGAAGACCGAAGCAAGAACTCTTATCCATGTGATGTGATGAACTATGTATGCTCTCGTGCATCTTTCTGGATTTGGTTTTGGTTTGTGATTACGGCATAATTAGGTTGCTGAAGTCTCACTGTGTTTAAGCAGAGGGCTGAAGGAGTGATGAATTGGACACTAACCAAAAAGGGAAAAAAAGTAAAGCCAGTGGGGGAGTCTGAGTCACGTCATAAAGATGTCTTACACTACAGAAACTGGCTTGTTTTGAAAAAGACGAACAAACTATAACATGTTAGCTTGATGAGGGATGACCATTTGAACCAAATGAAATTAAAATATACACATCTTTTTTCTCGTAAAGCAAAAAAACAAAAAAAAAAGGGGGGGAAGAAAGAGAAAACGAGAGAGAGGATTTCAGTTTTATCAGAACCCAAAAGGACCCCCCCCCCCCTCCTGCCCTAACCTGAATCTCTCTCTCCCTCCCTCTCTCTCTCTCCCTCTCCCTCACCTCTCGTTTTCTCAATTTCCCAAATCGAAAAAGGTCAAATGGGGGGGGGGGGGGGGGGGTTGCACTGGGGTGTGAGGCAAAGGTACAGAAAAGGAAAAGGAGTTAGTAGCAGTAAAAGCTCAAACCGTACAACCTTCTCAGTGCAGGCATTGGCTTCAGACACCAACTCCTCTCTGGCCTTGATTGTAAAGAAAAAATTATTACTTTTTTCTCTATTGTTTTTTACAGTCTTTTTAATGCGCTCTCTTCTTTTAGTTTATGGGTTTCCGTAGTTTTGTCAGAGACAAGAGCTGCCAGGCAGCTTACCTGCAGCAGCATCAGAGAGGTTCAGACATCATATAAGCAGAGAGAGAGAGAGAGAGAGAGAGGGGTGGCAGCACTGTTATGAGAACCATTAGTTTTATCCATGTACAGAAGATTCTGCAGGCTAATGGTCCCTGAAATAAATATACCTACTCTACTCTCCAAGCCATTTAGTAATAATAACTACAAGTAATAAACCACACACATTCACTCTCCCCAACACACACAACCTGCTTCTTCCCTTCTTTCTTTCTGCAACTGTCCCTGCTCTTTCACTTCACTGTTAAAGCTTAAAAAGAAGCTCTTTTCCATTTTCCTTATCTTTCATCTCTTTTTGAGACTTGTCTCTTCTCCTTCCTCTTCTTTTCTCTTCCAGGGTAATATGATAATGAGTGGAGGAAACAGGTTTCCCTTCACTGCATCCCAGTGGCAAGAGCTTGAGCATCAAGCCCTAATCTACAAGTACATGGTTTCAGGCATCCCCATCCCTCCCGATCTTCTTTTCACCATCAAAAGAAGTGGCTGCTTGGACTCTTCACTCTCTTCAAAGCTCTTTCCTCGCCAACCTCCACATTGTGAACCCACTATATATTTATATACACACAGAAATTTCTTGAAAAGTATTTCTTTTCGTTCATCCGGGTTTTCTTTTAGCTAATATATGCTGTGTTTTGTGGGTGCAGTTTCCTGGGGCTGTTTTCAGATGGGTTTGGGAAGGAAAATAGATCCAGAACCGGGGAGGTGCAGGAGAACCGATGGAAAGAAATGGAGATGCTCAAAAGAAGCATACCCAGATTCTAAGTACTGTGAGAAACATATGCATAGAGGGAAGAACCGTTCAAGAAAGCCTGTGGAAATTGCAACACAATCAATAACAGCACCAACTGTCTCATCAATCACCAGAAACCACTCTAATAATTCACTACTGACAACATCCCCCCACTCTCTTTCGTTATTGTCACCTGAGACCCACCACCAGAATCACCTTCACTATCCTGCTCCTGCAGGTTATCATGCCCATCCAAATCATCAATTCTTGTCTTCTTCAAGACCCCTTGGGATTGGTCTGTCCCCTCATGAAAATCCTACTCACTTGCTTTTGGACTCTGGTGGTTCTTCTCTGGCCCATACAGATTACAGGTCTGTTTTGTATAAGTAATGTGACATTTATACTACTTTTCTGTAGTTTGTTTATTAAAATCCTTTCTTATTAGGGTTTTTTTATATTTTTTTGAAAACTAAGAAGAAACAGGAATGTTTATGGGCTGAAAGAGGAGGTTGATGAGCATGCTTTCTTCTCAGAACCTTCAGGTTCTATGAGAAGCTTGTCCGGTTCATCTTTGGATGATGCTTGGCAACTCACCCCACTCACAATGAACTCTTCTCCTTCTACTACTAACTCTTCAAAGCAAAGGAGTTTGTCTAGTTTACACAACGAATATTCTTACTTGCAGCTTCAAAGCCTGAGTGATCACGATACCCCAAAACAACAAAAGCAGTATAAACATAACTATCTTCTGGGAAGTAGTGATGTAGACAGTCTAGGGCCCATAAAAATGGAGAAGGAAAAATCCCAAAAGACTGTTCACCGTTTCTTTGATGAATGGCCACCAAAGGATAAAGATTCATGGCTTGATTTGGATGACAAATCATCAAAAAGTGCATCAGTTTCAGCAACCGGGCTCTCAATATCCATTCCCTCCTCTCATGACTTTCTTCCAATCTTCAGTTCAAGAACTAATAATGGTAATCAATTCAATCTTCTGTTTTTTTGGTGTCGATATCTATTTACCTTTAATTTTTGTGGATTTTCTTTTCGAACCGGACAAATACTTCATTGTCTACGAAATTAAATCATTTTGTTTTGCAGGTGGTTGATTTTACTCTGGTGGGTTTCTGGCCCAAGATGTACTTGGTGGGAGTGGGGGGGTCACCGCCTTCTGTCAAGAGGCCTCAGAATTGCTGAACTCTTTTTTGGTTTTTTCTGCAAAATGTGATTGAGATTGGATTAAATGAGTGTTTATTAATGAAGAGTATCCAATGTCTTTTGCCTTGTGGGTTCTCTTCTTTTCCTACTTCACTTTAGGATTTTCACAAATAGATTTGAAGGGCTCTACTTTATGGTAGCCAAGCCATTGATATGAAGGTATCTTCTTCTGGGTTCCATTAATGGTTCCTTTCAGTTTCAGACACTTGCCCAGCCTTTGCACTAGTAATAGACGAGGGACCTCATAGTCCCGGGATTTGCTAATTTGTCACTTGTCAATTCACCTAACTGAGATTTGTACGAGTAGACTCTACTTGTAGTCATCAATCCACCACTGCAATTATATCAGAATTGTTCCTGCGTTGGGGAAAAAAAGACTTGATAACAAATGGGAGTATACCCAATTGATGGTGCCATTGTCTACGGCTCAACAAACATGACACACTAATTCTATCTTAACAATGAAGCTGTTATGTGTACTTGATAATTGCTCTAAAGAAATGCCTGTCTTGAATTTTAATCAGAAGAGCGAATAAATGGGAAGGGAGGTTTCACTCTTGGAGGTTGGGATTTGTCGGGCATTTTGTTTGTCACTCTTTCATCTTTAATCAACTCCCAAGTTAGGCAAATGCATTTATGACGGCTCTCTTCCATAAACCTACCTACCGAAAGGAACCTTCTTTTTTTCTCTTTTTGGTTGGTGGTCTTTTATTGCGATGAGACGAGGTGGTTTGTAGTCATGGAAAAAAAGAAGACAACTAGCCCATGGAGGGGGGGTTCAGGTGAAGGTCTTGGCCAACAGAGCGCTAGTCTGTCTGTTCTGAACCCTCTGATGGATGTCCATGCGGGGGTCTGGTGCCTTCCTCTGAAAAGGAGAAGTGCATAGAGACCAGGCTTTAAAAAGGCTTTTCCCACTGAATCTTGCAGGCAGCATGGAAGCAAACTTTTTACCAATCCTCTCACCAAACACCTCCTATCAGAAGACCGACTGTCTCAGTAATCATCCCAAAAGAAAAGGTCCCATGTCTGACAATATGACCTCACATTTCCAACAGAAGGATACTCATCGTCAAGCACATCAATTCAACAGACAATTATGTCATTAAAATCCATAGAGCTCAATCTCAAATTAACCATCCTTCCACTGGCTGGCAACTCGTGGGGAGGGCAGCAACCCCGGCACTCTATGACTTGTGAGTCTGACTCCAGTTAAATCTGCATTTTTCTTTCAGTCTCTCCAACTAAATGGGGTCTCATCACAGAAATGGGCTGTTAGGAAGGACCTGAAAAATGGTAAGAGTGAATTGATGGATGTTAACCTTCCAACTCTTTGCTCACTTGTTTGGCTAACAAATAAAGGAAAGAACGAAAGTTAATCCGCCCAAATTGGATGGATTGTAACTTACAAGTGAGGAAGGATAGGAAGGGTCCTTTTATTTCCTCGGGTCTCAATCGATCATGCCAAACAAGTAAATTATCTCATTCATCCCTACTCATCCACCCTCCCTATCAATCCCACCTCGGCAACAGACCCGAAGGAGCAAAAGAAAAGTTTGAGCTGGTAACTTGGATGTTCAACAATTTCTTAATAGAGATTGGTCAGAGAATCTCAACTGTACAGCTTCTGCCTAAAATATATAAGATTCTAAAAAAATTCAAGGATGCAACTGTTCAGCATGGCTGGTGCATATACAAGGATGCAAAAGTTGCATTTTCATTAGGATACTTCTATAGTAAACCATACAGAATTGAACTATGGAAGTAATTCAGGGGACCAAAACACTGGAAGAGATTTGAGTACCTCCCCAGAGTGCAAGGCCATTCACCTTATGCTGGCATGTTAGTTTCCCCTCGTCCTTAAAGAGGGTTCAAAATGTTCGATATCAATCCTCATCATCAACAGCAGCATTCTCCTGCCTCTTGTCTCTGAATTCACCATCACTATCCTGCAGATCAGCAGAATTCTCTCGCAAAAGGCTCGACTGTGGCTTCCTCTCTGAAATCTCATCCTCGTCAGATTCTGACCATGCCCGCTTCCTCCTGCCTGCTGATGAAGGTGCAGCCTTCATCCACAGGAGCAACACAGAAAAATACATGAGAAAGGGAAATTTTCATATTTTAATGAACTGCTGCTAAAAAACAAATCCATTAAATAGCTAGAATAAAAAAAAGTTTAATTAACAATTACCAAGCAACCTCTTAATGATGCTAAATGATGATTCACTAGTTCTAATTCGTTGATTTCATAGACAAAGTAGCACATCAATAATATGAACAAACTAAGAAACCTTTCATAACAATTAGTAACTTATCAGGCATCTATAAAGAATTTACAAACTTGAGCAACCACTTAATCACAACACAGAACTTTGAATTGCTACAGAAGTTTGAATTGCTCCACTATCACTGGGTGCTTCCAGCAGCAGGTTTAAGATAGCGAGTAATGTAGCTAAGTTTCAACATGAAAAAACATTACTTTATTAGAGTTGCAAGTCGAAAACAAAAACAAACAAGTTCTTACTATATCATCATCTGCATCAGAGTCTTCCAGCCCAGCTGCTGCAAGAACATCCTGCGCATTCTCTTCTGCATTGTCATCCTGATCATTCATTTGATATCCAGGCTCCCTAAAATTCACGTTGGCATCATCATCTTCTGGTTCATCATGATCATCCATCATGTCAGCTTCTTCCATCTCATAGCGTGACCTTGAGCTCTTCTCCTTCTTTCTCCTCTTTCCACCCTTTCTCCTCCTTTTCTCACCATGCCCACCCTCGCCATCATCAATATCTGCCCTGTCCCTCCGCTTAGAAGCAGATGTGCTGCTCTTCCATTGCTCCTGCAAGTGCCAACATTATGCAGTCAGAATCCCATCATTCTTGAGGAAATATTTGATTTTCTATGGTTTGCTTACTATAAAACTAGAACACCTGGAACAATTTTTTGTACCTTCACTCGCTCAAAATGCTCTTCCTGTTGCCGCACCCGTTTTAATTCATCCTCCTGTTTTCTCCTCTCTAACTGTAATACCGATATTGTTAGGTTTTACCTTCATTCAAAAGTGATAGGTGTACAAGAAGCAAGAGCACAACAGTAGACCTGAAATTTCCTTTGTTCTTCAGCCTTGCGGCGGGCTTCCTCTGCCAATGCCATCTGACGAGCAAGATCTAGTCTCTGTCGGTTTTGCTGTTCCTCGCGCTCAGCTGCTTCACGATGAACTATAGCAGCCTCTAGTAAATGTTTGCAATACTCAACATGGGTGTTGATTTTCTTCTCATCAAACCCATTAAAGTACAGGTTGGAAGCGGCAGATAACTGACTAAATAAACGGACAGCATTTTCCAGCTCATCAACAGTTGAACGCACCTGTTATTATAAAACCAAATTATGGTAACTAGATAGCTTTGTGATGGAGGCCAACAAAGCATATGAAAATCTGGTTGCCAGCCTGATTTGGAGTCACACCAGATTTCATCTTTGTGATCTGAAGAGTTTAAAAACATGGTCTGAGGGCTTTTACCCAATGACTGATTATGTTCCATCACACCAAGAAAAAAAAAGAAAAAATTAACCTCATCTACTGTCCTCTTTGTCTTTTGTAGTGTAGATGCTGAGAATTTTTGCATTGCAACACCTGCATCAAACCTCAGTGTGTAATTAGAAGGTGTCAAATGGATGGCTCTCAATAAAGTTCTCTTGCAGTCCTGCCACTGTTCAGCTTCATAATGAGTGCGCGCCAAATAAAGAAGAATCTGAGAATCTGTATTATAAAAGAATTTCTGCAAACAATTCTGGTACTGCAACAAACAGAGTGTCATCAGCAAAAGATGCTATACAAGGGAACTTCAAAAGAATATTTATAATAACACTGCAGACATGCACGAGCAGGCATAAATATGATAAAATGAGATGAACTCACCATCTTCACAGCTAATGCAAAATTTCCTTGAGCAAAATATACATGTGCCAAATTTATCCAGACATCAGGCATCTGGACAAAAATGCTTCCACTTGCAGCTTCTTGGACCTATATCATCACAAAACAAACAAAGAATTCACTTAAAAGGAAAAGAGACAGGACAAGTTTGTAATCCTATGCAAAAAATGAATAACTATTCTTCTTACCTGTGTAAAAAGATCTTTTGATACATCAAAGTGTCCTTTTTCAGCCAAGACTACTCCAGCACCATTGGCAGCATAAAGATTAGCTGTATGCTGAACCAGAACCTAAAACATCAAAGATTATTATGAGAACATTATTGTATTGACAAGAAATACATAGTATAAAAGCAACAGGCTGAAGGCTATAACATAAAGAGCCCACATAAATGAAAGGAATAGCCTCATAATAAGGTCCTGAACTCAGGAAAACTGAAATTGTTAAAGCTAAATCCATATTGAGGGCCCTGTGAGGATAAGCCAATGATGATGAACTATTTTCATCTAGTCACAGATCAAGCTTTTTTATTTCCAGGGCCATTAGGATTTATCGTCACATTCTAAGTCGAGTGTTAAAGTGAGATGAGAGGTTTTCAATTAACACCAAATTGAAGCAATATGCACGAAGTCTATGAAAATTATAAGCCGTTCAGATAGAAGATCAAAGTTTAAAATCAGCCTTCTTGCATATAGCTTTCATTCTTATCAATGTTTTTCTTTTCTACTCATTCATTCAATCATATAGCATTCTACTTTATGCGAGATGATTGCTAGAATAAGATTTCTATGTTATTTAGACATCACCTTGGACAAAAAATACATAAAGTACACTCTGTTTGAAAGTTGCTCTATATAGACCTTCATGAAATTGGAAGCATAAATCCTGGTTCCCTTCTGATTTATGTGTATTGTGTTGTACATGTATTCAAAGTCTTGTTTCTCATCATAATCCTCAATAACTTATTACGAATACACTCAGTGGAATGTTTCTGGGATGCAAACCAATGGCTACAGCAATATTGCAAATCAAGTGAAATAAAATAAATAAAATAAATGACTATAAGGTGCACTAAAAATATGATGTTTAAGGGTGGAGAAAATCCCATATAGAGAAGGGAAGTTTGGAAGAGTAAGGCATCCATACTCTGGTGTACAGTTCCTTGGCTTTTTCCAAATGGGTAGCTTCCAACTTGGGATTTCTTTTCTCATTTCGTATTGCAGCGAAGTAGTTCCAGTTCCCCTAACAACGCCAAATAAGTATGTGAGATGCACGTAATGTTTTAGAAATAATGAAGAAACATCTATGAAAGCATTGCCACAACGTAGTCACTAAAAAGGTGAGTGTGGGGAGAATACAGAATATCTAAAGAGAATTTAAAGCAGCATGCTCAATAAACAAGATACACACCAAAGAGAGAGTGGCATAAGAATCCTTCCCATCAGTTGCCTCACTAGCAGCACGGAATGTTTCTTTAGCCTTTACCCAGTCATCATTTTTAAGCTCCAGGTCACCAAGCATTGATAATGCATTTGGACACTTGTCATTCACAGTCAGAGCCTCATTTACCTTTAAAAGAAAAGGTTTATGTTCATCACAAAAGCATTTACAGAATTACGTACATCTATGTAAATTTATAATGATGATAATAACCAGTTCGATGCTTAATGGAAGATTGTTTCGAGCTTTGGCAATGGCAGCAAGCCTCAGATAAGCATCCACATAGTCTGGATACTGTACAAAGAGATAAAAAAGTTAAGAAAAATCTGAAACATCACATATGACTAAATACAGAACTATTGATGTCAAATCTAAAAATTTGAAAGCTTGAACTGCAGCAAAAGAGGTGTAAATGTAAGTTAGAATCAACAGTTAAAACCAAGATATGTGTGTTTTTTATCACTAATTAGCATTATCTAATACAGCATCAACTAGAGGAAAATTGATTTCAACTATTACACAAAACAACCAGCTGTTATTTCTGAACTTTCCTACGTTGATCATTTTCTGAAGTTCAAAGTCAAAGCAACAGCTCCACTGATTTCTTTCTTGACAGTAAGGTGTTCTCAACTCTAACTCATCCGAAAAAATTTCCTTATTTCAATTGATGGTGGTATTAATCAATAAGACAGAATACATAAGAGAATATGCCTACTCGCAAATGCACACACACAAACAAATACCTTAAACAAGATGAGGCGGTATAATGTGCTTGCAGTTTCTGTGTTATGCAACTGCTCAAGTAATCTGGCCAAGTTAAATAATGTTGTGACTTTATTCCAAGACAGTTCCACAGAATGACCTTCCTCCTCCAGTCGACGAAATATCTGCATGTCCTTGTATTGAAGAAGAGATGAAGTTGCATCAACTTCATATGTATTTGCTTTGCCTTCAAGAAAAGTGAGCCATATGCCATCACCTAGAGCCTCTTTGAAATTTTGCAAAGCAAGCTGTATCAAGACATCACACTATTTTTGAGATTTCCAATCAAGATTTTAATAGCAGGAAACTAGAAGCAGAAGAAGAGGTTCAAAATCAGAGTGAATTGAAGATGTAAATTTAAATAAGAAAATTTTTTTATATACTAAAATTGCACTAGCTTTGATGAAATTAAAAGAGAACTCTATAAACCTCAAGTTCTTCTCTTTCAAAATGAATGACTGCAATATTGTTAAGCACTTCTATTGGCACTTCTTCACCTCCCTTTTTCAGAAGACTGCGTGCCTGTAACAATATTTTAAACCTGAGTTATCCTAGAACAAATCCATGTGCAAAAATGGAGCTTTGTTCAACAAAAACAGATAAATTCACAATAAAAAGAAATAACAAATAGACAGCCCTTACAGTTTTGAAGGCATCAAGAGCAGCTCCAGTGTCAGTTGAAATTAACAATTCTCCCAGATCAAGAAACGCCTGCATAATGATTGAGATTTTTTTCAAGTTGTCGATGTGAGAATAGAATGTAACTCATTGCATGATGCCTAATTAGTTCTAGCAACTTAAAGGATCTTGTAATTTAAGCATTTGAAAAGTTTAGTGATTGAATATTGACAATATTTATAAAGGGATATGGTGGCTAAAGGCCCTGTGATTCCAGCATTTCAAACACAGGACATTGAGGTCCAGGATCTTCTAAGATTTAACATGGTAAAGTGCTTTATCATATTTGTAGTCATAACAAGAAAGGCAATAAACTCATTGATAGAAGCATAATAACTTTCTTGATGCAGAACCATCAACACATGGCATCCCAAAAATCAGCTCTCCTAGAGTCCTACTCTTCCGAAAACCATCTCAATGTAAAAACATGATCAAAGATTATACTGGGTATCATTTCCCATGATTTGTGCACCATACAGGTCAGTCCTTCTCCAGAATATATATCAACTTTTCAATGCCCTAGTAAAGAATACTTGTCAATCCAAAAATCATATAACCTCAAAGTTACAACTTACAACCCTCTGAAAGAACAAGCAATAGTGTCGGTTACCTGGGCATCACGAGGATCAATTTTTGCAGCCTTTCTCAAAAATTCCTGAGCCTTTTCAGTTTGCCCAAGCTGAACATATATGTGCCCAAGAACCTAGAGGAAAAAAAAAAATCCAGTCAAAATATAACTGACAGCATGAAGTTCCCATAAAACTGAAAGGACCTATAAAGTTGAAAAGGCAGGATTAAGCTAAAATAATAATTAGAAGCATAAAGTCCCCAAAAAAATTGGAGGAAAGAAAGTGAATTAGAAAAGGAAAAAAAAAAGCCACTAGTCCACTCACCTTTAACGTCTCACAGTTATCAGGGTAAACCTCCAAAACTTTTTCAAAATTTGACAACGCATTTTTAATCTCTCCCAGTTTCAATTGTACCTGCCCCAAACCTGTTAGAAACAACATGTTATGCAGAGAAGTGTTGAATTAAGAGACAAATAGCACTAGCAAGCATTATGCATCAAAGATTCAAAATACTGCAATAATGGATCTATTGCACAACATCTGATACAATGTTTATATTGAGCAGAAAAAAAGTTATTATAACTATAACCAAAAGAAGGGCAAGGGCTGTTGTTTACCAACCATAATAAGGAAACACAAATTCACTAGGCTTATTGATTTCCTTGACTGATGCCCAGTAGTATCTTGAAGCTGTTTCATAATCACCCTACAGTCAAGAGAAATGGCACCGCTGCTTAGTTGAAAGGGCCAAACAAAATTGACAGACTAAGCATGGCAGATAAAACTTGTTATAAATAAAATCCTGAGAGAAAGAAAAACAATGAATACAGGAATATATTAAAGCCAAAACAGCTGCTTCTCGTAGCATCATGTACAGAGCATTAAGAAGGTGCAAAAAAGGTGAAGTTCAAAACTTGTTTTCAATACGCAAACCAGATTAATGCTCATGCCAGGTATCACTGTATACAGCCTTTTGTTTGAGGACATTAAGAATATTCTTGTTGAAAAACTGGCCAACAGTAAGGGCTATCTCATATTTGGGCTATGAGAACAGGTTCAAATAACAAGACAGCCAACGCTGGAAGGATAGAGTGGCATGTGGAAGGCATTTCAAGGCAACAAGAAAAGGATAGTGAAGGTGAGTCAATAGGTAAGTGGGCCAATGAAAAGTCATTTTAAACACCAAGCTTTATTTTGAGACCCCATTTGCATACAGGTTGTAGAAGTAAAATCAAATTCACTCATGTGTGGTCTTGCAAACACATACAAACAGCAAGATAAATCTCTCAATAGGAAACAATTTCCTCCACTTTTAACAAATTTCAATCACAGTAAGAACATGACATTTACTGCAATTGTATGAATAAAGATGGCAAATCAAACCTTGCTATGGTAAGAGCGAGCTAAATTGTAATAAGAATGTGACTTTGTTGGTCCATGATTTGTGACAGCAAGTGCAGTTTCAGTCAATTGCTCAACTAAAAAATGTTGACCGGTGAAGAAAAAGTGATTTGCTAGATAATTCAGTGCCATTGCACAATAGGGGTATATCTCAAAAGCTCTCTGCATTTTTTCCATTCCTTTCCTTATTGCAGCAGCTGTGCAGACAGAATAAAGCAACAGAGTAAGACTGCTCAAAATGAGAAATTCATCTGGACAAACGGATAGAAGAAAAAATTACCAGCCCACCTTCATTTGTTTGCAAATCCAAAATTGCTAGTGAAACAAGAGCCTCAACATTTTCTGGATCCAACTGTACATGGAAGATCACAAAATATAGATACAGAATCAGCACAGAACTTGCAGCGTGAGCTGTATAAATCCAATACATGTACAAATACTCATATCACTTGCCTGCAAAACCCTCTGAAAAGCCAGGCAAGCTTTTCCCACGTGGCCCAGCTTATAATGGCAGTGTCCGATGCCAAGTCTTACAGCTCCAGGACAATCAGGATAAACTTGCAAGGCCCGCTGAACAAAAACCAAAAATAAAATGTTAACCTTGATTAAAGAAATCAATGTTAGATGGAGGATTTGTCATGACTCTTAGAAGCTCGTAACTTAAATAAAAACAAGAAACAAAATGTAAGAGTAGTAGTGCTTTATAATGGAATATAGTTAAGATAAAGAAACAAACCTTAAACAAGGTCAACGATTCACCATAATGTCCACGACTGTACTCAACACACGCCTGCAAAAGTACAGGGAAAGTTATATAGAGATACAGCAACATTTGTACCCTACCACATGAAGGTAAGCTCCATCTCAGTCTCCCATGACAGTCGCTCACTAGGACAATTTGAAGGGTTTGGTCTCATTCTCAATTTATTCCCATAGTTGCTATCTACCACCAGTGTTCCCACCATCCATGTTCAGAAGTAATTCAACATGCAAGATGCAACATAGAGCCTCTTATGCGAAACTGCTATGCAAATTTGTGTCACAGTTTCAAAAATAAGCTTGATTATTTTGATACTTGTTCAGCTTGTTTTCTTAATTGGAAGATGGCATAATATCCAAATTACTCTTGTATCTTTATTCAATTTCATTTTTATTCAAAATGTGTGTGTTTGTCTTCTTGCTTTTCAAAAGGGAAAGCACAAGCTTGTCAGAAAATCAATAATATTGAATATGAACCACTACAAGCATCAAAATCAATGAGCTACACCTGACCGAGAAGAGCAGATACATTATCACGGTCTCCTTCCAGTACGATCCTAAACGCAGCAGATGCTTGTTCTACTTCACCCTTAGCCAGTAAAAGCTGACCTTTGCCAACCCAAGTAGAAGGCTCGTGCATGTCAATCCTGGAAGCTTTATTGTAATGTTTGGTAGCCTGTATAAAATACTCCTCCTTCTCTCTTTGTTTTGTCTCGACTTTTCCAAGATAGCTATAATAAGCCCCTAAAGCATTGAGGATAGCAATCCTCTCATATCTAACATCCGCATAATATTCATCAATTTCTGCACACCCACACCAACATCAATCACGAAATAATTTCAGTAAGTTCCTCGTCTCCGCTAACAAAAATAAATAAAAAATAAAATTTCAGAACAATAGGAATTACCATGACTGGATCCTTCTTCTAATATCTGCCGAAATTGATCGATTTTTCCTTGCTTGAAATACTCTCTCTGCATCAAATCATCAATTTAACCACAAAATACAATAATTATTATTTGAGAGATTCCGAAAAAGAAAAGAATAGGAGAAATCAGAGAGAGACGAACGGCGATGATGAGCCAGAGATCGAGAGGAGCTTGCTCGGCTTTGAGGATATCAAGAATATCAGAGGCGTCCCTAGGAAGCTGATCTAGAGCTACCCTAACTTCTTCCTCTGAGTTCTGCACCGGTATGTACACAAACGCCATTTATTTTCTCGATAGATTAAATTAAACAAAAGAAAAGGTAAATAGTTCTCTCTTTCTCACTCCCTGTCTGTGTGAATTTGGCTGGGGTTTTAGAGGAGGGAGAGAGGGGAAGCAGTGGAGCGACAAAATTACAAAAAAAAAAAGAAAAAAAAAAAAGCAGTGTTTAGTGTTTATTATGTTTATTTTAGGTTTGCTCTCAGATCGCAGCATCGAGCCCTTTTACGTTTCTTTGAGTATTTGTGAAAACGCATCTATATTTTGTAATATTGCGTTTTTGGCCATTGACGGCTATTTCTTTTGTTTCTTTCCTTTTTTTTTTCTTTTTTCTATTTTAATCCAGGTATTTTTGTTAGATTGTATCAAACATATAATGACAAGACCATTTGATTGACATGTCATCACTATATGCATACCTCTCCAAGAACAAAGCAATTGTTTTGTGGTGAGAGAACTGGAATTCTCATAGCACAAAGGCAAGTTAATCTACACTCCTTCACTCTATTTATCTATACTTGTTTTAATTGCTTTAACAAAGCCAAATATGCAATTCATGCTTCTCTTTTTCCTTGTTGTATTTGTTTTATCTTTGTAAACATAGACATATCTTGTGTTACTAAATAAGCAACTATACGTCTACGTCATATCTAGTAATTTTTAGAACTTTGATTTTATTTTATTTTTTTTTTATGGATCAATTTTGATGTGGGGGTTATTGTGAATATAATGATTTGTATGGTTGTCATTGGAATAGTATGTTCGCTAGCTAGTCTCCAATCTTCTGCCTATATTCCATCTTATTAATATCTGCATGATACATATTCTATCATACCCCTTATTAATGACCTTACCAAGCATTAAGGTTCACTTTATGTAAACTTATAAGTTTGAATTGTCATTGCTCAATATGTTGTAATAACATACGGTAGAAATTTCTCAACTGATAGTAGGTTAAGTATAGAATCATTCACACAATCACATCCATTTATTTTTGTATAAATATGACGTGGACCATGATGTATACAAGCATATATGTATATATATATATATATATATATATGTGTATATATATATATGTAGTGGACCGTGTTGTAAATAATAGCAACAACAATATGAAATGACAGTTACAAACATCCAAATTGTCCTTGGTATAATCAATTTACACGGCATATATGAAAGTCATCAATGTA
>Ga0325411_1003505_pt1 | contig 17695 bp, 13 predicted proteins | sample PopdelMetagenome_13_FD_206181 | JGI IMG/M metagenome (GOLD analysis project Ga0325411, IMG submission 206181) | Populus deltoides microbial communities from Bellville, Georgia, United States - Xylem-PdIQD-R4 | ecosystem: Host-associated > Plants > Phyllosphere > Stem > Wood/Secondary xylem...
ATATTGATTACAATATATGATTATATATATATATATATATATATATATATATATATATATATATATATATATAACAAATCACCTCTTATTACATCTTTTGTCATCTCTTAAGTAGAATAGTTGTTGTGAACTTTTATAAGGAGAAAAAGAACCCAAAAAAATTATAGTGAAAGAAAAAAGTTTAAGTCATGAGAATTTTTTTTTATGGTTAATAGGTCTACATCGAAATATCCTAGCCCATTTACTTCTTTATATTCAATCAAATAAAACAAAAACTACATCTATATTTATATTTAATAAATTAATTTAATTAAAAAATAAAATATTTTTTAAAAAACTTAAATTGAATAAATAATAACAAATAAAAAAATCAAGAATAACCAGAATTATTTAAAAAATCAATTAAAAATCCTATAGAAAGCAAGTAAAAAAAAATAACAAGATCCAATCTCTAATTAAATAAATGTTAAATAATAAAATTGAAAAAACAAGAACTAACAAAACATTATAAGATGAGTATCTCATGATTATATGCAATCAATTAATTTAATTTAATTAAAAAGTGTATCTTAAAAAAAATTAAATTTAACTTGTGTAGTGTATAGGTCATCAACTTTTTTTTAATAATATTTATATTTATTAAATTATATTTTTTCCTTAAATCAACCTAATAATAACAAAAAATCCCAAGCTAAATATAAAAATTTTGTTGAACATAAGCTTGATAAAAATCTACTTTTAAAGGTATTTAAATCAATTTATTTTTTTAAAAAAATAATAATATGAAAACACCCTTAGGTATTATTTTTTAAAAGTTTGATTTTAAGGTTTTATTGTGCACCATAAATGCAAAAAGATTGATTTTAAGTTTGATTTAAGGTTGTATTTGTGTAAAAAGATCATCCTATTTCTAATAATTAGTTATATAATTTTTAAATTATAAAATTTAATTTTTAATGAACTCAATGTTAAAGGATGAAATTGAAAAAAAAATCAATTATAAAAGAGAACATAAAAAATGACCTAAATAAACCTGAGTTAATCTGTCAAACTTATGACACAATTCATGAGACCGAGATAACCTCATATCATATCATGCTAACTCGAGTTGACCTAGGCCTTTTTTATTCTTTTTTTTTAATTTAATTTCGTGGTTCCAAGGTTTTTCTTTCTATGTTATCTTGATCCTTTTTTTATGTAAAATTTTGTCTATTTACTATCATTGTTTATTTTTTTATCATCTAATTAAAATAAAACCAACTTATATATTAATACAAATATATTGGCTGAACATGTTTCCAAGGTTAAAGGATCAATGGAGTGTTATAATCACATTACAAATGGCCGCAAAGCTGAGAGAACTAGATTCCCAACATGGAAATAAGCTTGCCTTAATTTATACAAGCAAATGACAACAACAAAAAAATAAAAATCACTGCGTTCCAAGTTAATTGACAACGAAGAATTACTAAAACCAAATACAAATGGCATCATAAGACTGCAAGATGAACACCAGCAAGAGTATTTTTTTGAAGTGATTTTCTAACAACATCAGGTCGTGATTCATGCTAGGACTCATCTGGAGTAAAATGACTCCATTCACCACCTCCGAGATAAACATTAGCCAAGGGACTGATAACAACTTGATCAAGGGATGTTGCACTTTTCAGTATATGCGTTATCAACTTCATTTCGAACAAGTTACCATTAAATCCATTCATCTGAACCTTCTTGAGTCTGCTATATGTGCATCCACAGAGATTTCGCATCTCTCTTTAATTTTTGTGGAATTCTTTGTTGGGGATTCCGGCTCCCCATGTACGGACCGGTGGTGTACTGATAGTTGCCCATTGGAGGCTAAGCACACTGAGACTCAATATTTAACGTGGTTCGGCAAAACCACCTACATCCACTGGAGAGTTCCATATTATTAGAGATATAGAGAAAGGGTTACAACACACATGATGGAGGAGGATCACTTCACTCAAACTCTACTCCTATTGCTCTCACACACACTGTTGCACAAGGCAGCAGGGCTGTTGCCCTTGGAAGCCCTTCTTTCTCTCTTGGTCTCTCTACTGCACTCACAATCTCTTTCAGTTTGCTCTGCTCTCTTGCTGCTTATTTATAGGCAAGAATGGTGCCACCAGCTCCAACTCTTCTTCAACAATGGTGGCTGCCAACTCTAGCTCTTCTTCAACAATGGTGGCTGCCAACCTTTGACATCTTGGATGGGTGCACATGGTTGGTGTAACTCCAGCTACAGGCTCTTGACAATGGCAACCCTCTCCTAGAGTAGGGCTGTTGCCACATAAATGGCAATATCCCAACAATCACCCCCTTTGCCATTTATGTGGGGCAATTGTCCTCTTGCTTCTTCAGCACAAGCTTGCATCCTGCAACTCTTCCAAGTTTACCATTCTTAGAGCATCTTCGACCAAGTTTACATGGTATTTGCCACACTTTTCAATCACTAGAGTCACCAAAGCACACCTTTTCTCACACAAAAGGATCACTTCAACCAGATGGTCTCCCACATCACATCTGAAGAGTGTTAACGTTTATCTCTAGGACAACATTCCCCTTCGAGCGTATCAACCATACTCGGTCCGGAATGAATTTTTCAAGCCTCACATCAAGGCTTAGAACACCCCCTCAAATGGAAATTTCTATTTCCAAGTGCGACAGTCATTATCTGAGTATCTCAATATGATCATGAACTCACCTCTCTTCGAAGAGTCTACTCATCAAGGAGTTGCGTCTGCCCTCTGTTCCACCCTAGGAACCACGCCTTACTTCTCCGTGAGTCTCTCGCTCTTAGTCCTAAGAGTCCAGGTAGCTCTCCACCTTTAACCATGGGGTAGCCCATTAAAGGTTGATCCATATATGTCTTGATACTCTAAGTATTACAATGTCATTACTGAGCTCACCACCTTGACAAGAGTCAACTTGTTCTCGGAACCTGCGCATGCCCTCTGCTCCTTCATAGCAGTCGCGTCTTAATGCTCCACAAGTCACCCACTTATTGTCTAAGACAAATGTCTTCTAGCTCATTGATCTTTAGCATGAGAGCAATATTTATGAAAGTCAATCTTGCATTTGTCTCCATACTCATCATAACCACTTCATTGGCTATACACCTGTCCACTCATATCTAGCCATCACATTGGCTCTAGATGTTTTGAACTGGGCATATATTGTGGCCCTCACACCTTTTCTAAGGTGTCTCCGCTCGTCGTCATGCGGCGGTCTGAACTAGGGCTCCTATTACGGCCCTCACACCTTCTCTAGAGGCGTCTTTGCCCGTTGTCATGGGGCGGTTTGAACTTGAGCTCATATCATGGCCCTCACACCTTCTCCAAGGTGTCTTCGCCTGTTGTTATAAGGCGGTCTGAACTGGGGCTCCTATTATAGCCCTCACACCTTCTCTAAGGTGCCCTCATGTCTCATATCATGGCCCTTACACCTCCTTTAAGGTGTCTTCGCCTTTCATTGGCGGTTGCATCTTCCTTCAGTTGAGATGCTTCAAAGTGGCTCCAAAATTCTCTACCACCATGTGGACTATGAGAGAGATTACTGCCATTGATTACATAGAAAGAGAAAGTTGCGATATACTCCTCGCAATCCTCCACCTCGATTTCTACGTTTGGAGCTTCTATGCCTTTCTGCTTGACAACTCCACCTACACTAACTCTCTGTGGTGTCTTCGCCTTTCATCATAAGTGGTCGCCTTTTATCATAGGTGTTTGCACCCCCTCAATTAGGTGCCTCTGCAACAGCTCTCTTTCTATCCTTGTATGTATTGGAAAGGTCTTCGCTTGTTGTCTTCATCAAGAGCACAAGAGACTTCCTATTGTACAACTTTTCACACAGTCTCTGCTCTAAGCTTCATCTGGGAACTCTTCTTCTCCTTGCACCTGTTGTCTCATCACAGTACCTCCTACGGGTAGTCCTTCACAATCTTCGTGTGCCTTCGTGCAATTTATGTTCTCTAGATTTCTCCCTATTCCTTGCTTATGTTTGACAGCAGCTCATCCTGTCACAACACTTGTCCAAGTCAAAATAGGGTGCCAATCTTTATCCCCTTGCTGTATTTCTCTTTCATTATCAGGGTCTTCATCAATTTTCCCCTCGAGAAATCACAATCACCGAATCTAACTTCTTTGGAGAAATCACCACTCCATCAGATCCTTGAACATACGGAACCCAACTATTTCCTTGTGCCGTCATCCTGCTAGTCTTTAACTGTTTCATTACAAACTGCTAAATATATGAAAATAGTACCATATGGATAATCCTTCCACTAAGCAAGTTCCTAGGAAAGATTGAAGGGGTCACACTGGTCCCGCTTAAAACCTAATCTCATAGACAGAACTTCTTAGGCCATATCTATCCATCATACTGTCTTTCAGTATATACAACTATTTGCTAGCTTTGTTGTGGCTTTTCTTTACAAGTGATCTGGAATATACTGGTTTAATACATGATTTCTCAACCTCTGACGAGACTACCAGTTCTTGGATTCGTCAAGATTGGTCTTCATCAATTTCCACTATACACCTCTAATTGTCCACATGATTGGGTGTCCAGAGTGTCCCAATTTTGCCTTCCCTCAAGGCAATTAAAATTCTCCCCACTTAGCAGTTCAACACATATAATTGGGTAAACATGTGCACCTTCTTCCTCTTCATCTCCATCGACCACCACGATGACTTTCAGATGGCTCCTAATCGGACAATCTCTTTTGTTAATTCACTACCACCACTTTCGGTCTTAAATCTCAATGATCGGACAATACCATTGCATCCAGAATGATCAAATTAGCTGGAAACAAGTCTAAAATCGTCCAAATCGCATTTCAGACGGCTAAGATTTGATTAAAACAATTCTCACCTGATGAGTGGCCTAGATTCAATCTCAGATCCGGTTGCACGTAGAATCAGCTCTACTGTATCCTATCCCTCGGGTCATGGCTCAGCTCCAACCCGGCTCGGCTTGTGGCTGATGACGTGGCAGGTGGGTCCCGCAATGATGACGTGTCAGTCGACTGGTCGCTGACATGGTATGCCTACTATGCATGATGACGTAACAATTACATCAGGCTGACATCATCCATAGCATGCCTACTGTGCATGTTGACATCATAGTTATGTCATGCTAACATCATCCTTATCCGGGTCAATCAAGTGGCGCGCGTCTATGCGCGTGCCCAGCCACCTCGCCGGCGCGTGAGGATGTTTTTGACATCTTATTTCAGCTTCGTTTTCACCAGTGGCTTCGTCTCTTCCTTCTCTACACAGTGGTATGGTCAAAACATAATTTTGACAACTTTCATTTTTGAGCAAAAATCAAACTCCACTTTAAACCATATGCTCTGATACCAATTATTGGGAATTCCAACCCCCATGTGCGGACCGGTGGTGTACTGATAGTTGCCCATTGGAGGCTAAGCACACTGAGACACAATATTTAACGTGGTTCGGTAAAACCTCCTACATCCACGGTAGAGTTCCATATTATTAGAGATATAGAGAAAGGGTTACAACACACATGGAGGAGGAGGATCACTTCACTCAAACTCTAATCCCATTGCTCTCACACACACTGTTGCACAAGGCATCAAAGATAATCTCAGGTATAAGGTGGGTGGCGGTAGAAGTATACTTTTTTGGAGGGATTGTTGGCTCTCGAATAAGCTATTGATGGAAGGGTTCACATGCCCATACAAGCTCTCAACAAATCTGTGTGGTAAGATTATGGAAATGGGCGAGTGGCGCGAAGGAGTTTGGCGCTGGAATATAGCTTAGTGTCGTGAGCTTTTTCAATATGAATCAGCTATGCTGACATCTCTTCTGCAGCTTCTAAGCGTTGTTCAACTAAATAAGGCAAATAAGTGGGTTTGGAGTTATATTTTGGATGAGAACTATATTGTGAAGTCAGGTACAAATTTGATTGACAGCCATGCTTGTTAAAAAAATTGAGCTACCTTAGTAATAGACATTTAAGAGCATGTATGGAACCGTGGAACTTATGAAGATCAAGACGCCCGGATGGCTGATATTCAAAAGTAGATTGAGTCTTTAGAGGACTTGAGTGAGGCTAGAGAGTTGTTAAGGGCGTTCTTTAGGCTCAGATTAGTAGGGGCAAGGGGAGGGTGTTGTGGATGTTTAGGAGGGGGAGGATAGGGATCAGTGAGTTTGAAGGATGCGTTTGCAGGTGTTTGAGAGGCGAGGTTGTACACGGTAGGTTTGAACGAGGTTGCTAGGACCTGGGTTGCAGGGGAAAGGGAAGGCTTTTTGGTTTGGAGCATTTTGGTTTTTTGTTTTTAATTATTACTTGAAAACCTTTCTTGGAGAGTGTATTACTCATCTGGAGTACGTGGATGACATCATGATTTTTTCAATTAGTGCGCGTAGGTTTCTTACATGTCTATCTTTTTTATGCCAAAAGGAGTTGCAAAATTGTTAACATCTATCCAGAGTATGTCTCAAATGTATGGCACAAGATGGCTCCTCTAAAAATTCAGATTTTCATAAGGCTTGCAGTCCAAAGGAAAATTAGCACCGATTTATTTCTAGCGTTGATGTCTTACTCTCAAGCCCTTTGTCTTTTCTGCAAAATCCACACTTGGAAAATTTGGTCTCGTTTTAAGACTCGGCTGTTTCTGTTTGTGGGTCTGAGTTTGTGGGGATCCCATGTTATATATGTTGTTTTTCAAGACTTTATTGATGTCATTTTCGTGTTTGTTACAGAAGTAAGATGAGCCTTCACTCTCCTTCGTTGTACTCTTACCTTTTCTTTTCTTTTAATTCCAAAAAAATGGAATACTGTGATTCTGAGGAATACTGTGATCATTATAAAAAAATGGACCACTGCACTATACTTTCACTCATCGTCTGCATTAATAGAGGAACAAATAATATGACGATGGTTTCAATTCTTAAGACTGTTGCACTCATCGTCATATTAATAGAGGAACATATTACTGTGATTCTGATTGCTGTTGGAATGGCCAGATGCAAGCATATATAGTTCTTGACTATGTCTTATGTTTGTTTATGGCAAATTAAGTATTGAAAGCAATTGTTTCTCTTTACACACTCACTCCTATCTGCAGCTTTCTGGAGATGCCTTGTTCATTCTTGCGTGTTTGTTCAGAACAAAACATTGACGTAATCAACATTTATATATTCTACAGGAACACATGGCTCTGGTTTAGGAAGCCCCGCCATATATTAATCAAATTATTATTATTATTATTCTTATTTTGTTTTTAGATTGTTGATATACTGATATTAAAAATAAATATTATGATAATGTATTTATAAATAAAAAATAACATTTATCGAATTTCTAAATAGACATTTTGTTAGAAGCCATGTTCGTAAAAGCATTTGATTACACAGTACAATCCACCAGCTGAGACCATGCATATGTGTGACTATTCATCATCCATCGAGACATCCTTTGGCCTTCAAGGCCCCATAACTCTTTTACTTATTTGGTTCTTCCACTTCTTCATCGAGACAACCCTTTTCTTGTGCTAACACATGACTATATATGGTACAGTTTTTACAAATATAAATGTATGGAAACCTTTGCTTTAGTATATGCATGATTAACTAATCCTGATAAATAATAATAAAATCAGACAATTTAATAGCAATTAAAAGTTAAGATTTCTATAAAAAGAAAACGAAAACAAAGTTTGGCAATAAAATCTTTACCAATTCTACCTTAGAAAGCATGACTTGTTCACTTTGTACAGTTGATGCCATCTTCATCCAACGATGATGCATATTTTCAGTCTGTATAGTACATCCCTTGCAATATTCCAAAAGAGAGGAGGAATGGGGAAGGTGAGAAGGTTGGATATGGGAGCCAAGAAATCTGCACTGCAGACAGATTCAAAGGTCCAGATCATTCAATAATAGTATACATGATATGAATATTGCGGGATGAGGTCCTGCGTATACATATATTTCTATATGTATTTTGAGGTTCTTACTGCAATTTCAAGTAGAAAACGACACCAAAAGTACTTGCAGATTTCAAATTCTTGATTTTCAGTGTTGCCCCCATTCCCTATCATGTTACCAATGCCATGTCAAAATAGAATATATATAGTCTTTAACAATTTATGGTTTACAAATTAAAGGGTTTAACTCATGATATTATCAAATTTAACCGTTAAAACTAATCATAAACTTTGATAATTAGTCTAATGTTATAAACCACCTTGCTCAAGCAATTCAATTTTTTTTTAATAAATAAAGATTTTAAGAAAACAAACACTAGATTAATGACCTTTCATTCAATCTTATTCTTTTTAACAATTCGAATGAAAAAGAGAGAGTAATGATTGGGCTTTGTTGGAGATAAATATGATCTTTATCCTAAAGACATAGTGGCAGCTAAGATAAACTCAGTCAAAACATGATGACTATTCCTGATATCTTGCAGCAACAACTCTATTATGATTGTGAGAGTATTTTTTAGTTTTGAATAGCTAAAATATAAGAAGCAGTTATAAACGTTTGTGTTTAAATATACAATCAATGTACATACTACAATCAATGAAAAATAGAGGAACACTTTTCATTCATCTCTATCTCTCTCTGTATTAGTTAAGTTTGAGTTCTTTTATGGTATCAAAGCTTTTTTAAAGACTCATGTCTAAATCATTCTTCAAAATGTTTGCCTTCCCAAACTCATCAGCTTCCCCTAATATTGAAACTAATCTTCCCATCTTCAATCCATCTTCCCCCATTCACCTTACCAAACTCACACGGTTGAATTACCCTACATGGAAAGCAACAATGTCACCCTACCTCAAAGGCAAAAAATACCAGCTTATGATATTTGGGAAACTTAAGATAATCTTATTTTTAGCTGCATCAACTCTTCTCTCTCTGATGAAGTACTTGCCCAAGTTGCTCATTGTAGCACCTCCGCTATTGTTTGGCTGTCTCTCAGCTCTGCTTTTGCATCACAGTCTCGTGCTAAAGTAGTCCATGTTTGCTCTCAACTTTCCACTCTGCGAAAAGGTAATCAATCAGTAACTGAATACTTCATGACCATTAAACATCTCACGGATGAATTAGCATTTACTGGTTAACCATTAAACTGTGATGACATTATCACTTATTTGCTTGCTGGTCTTGGTCCTGAATATGATACTCTTCTTTCAATGACATCTCACCGAGATAATTCTCTCACCTTAGACGAGCTTTTCTTTATGCACCTAACGTGTGAAGCTCGCATTCAGCACCACAATCAAACCTTATTATTGCCTATGGCTTCAGCAAATATTGCAACTCGCCAGTAATATTATTCAGGAGGCAAGCGTCGAAACAAATTCTCTGCTCCTCAAGGCAGAGGGCGTCCTCAATTTATTGCTAACCGTGGAGGTTATCGTGGTAACAACCATATTTGTTGTCAATTATATGACACTCTTGCTCACACAACTTCTTGCTGCTGGAAGCGTTTTAATCCAAACTTCCAAACCCTGCCACCACATTCATGTCCTCAAGCAAACCTTGCCTCTCACAGATCTCAGTAACACTCAATTGAACAAGAATGACATCCTGACATTGGTGCGACCCATCATCTGACCAACAACATGAGCAACCTGAATATCCAAAGTAATGATTTTTCTGGCAATGAACAAATTTGCATTGGAGATGGTTCAGGTTTGAAAATCACTCATACTGGAACTGCATCTTTATCTACCTCTTCTTCTTCTTTTGTTCTTAATAACATTCTTGTCCTACCACAAAGTACCAAAAATCTTTTATCTGTTCAAAAATTTGCTCAAGACAATAATGTTTATTTTGAGTTTCATAATTTATTCTTTTTTTATTAAGGATTACTCGGGGAACGTCCTACATAAAGGCTTTATGTCTGATGGTCTCTATTCCTTCTCTTCACCACTTCAACACTGTCTTCCATTTGCTTTTGTTGGTGCTCGGATCTTTATCATAAACTAGCATCGCCGTCTTGGTCATGCCTCCTATAGTACTATTAAACATGTTCTGCACAATAATAATTTACCTGTTAGCTCTACTATGAGACAGAATATTTGTACTGAGTGTGCAATGGCTAAAAGCCATAATTTACCCTTTTCTACTTCTATTTCCTCTGTTTTCAGACCTCTTGAATTAATTTATTCTGATGTCTGGGGGCCCAGCTCGGTCGTTTCTACTTATGGATCTCGTTATTATGTTTGTTTTTTGGATGTTTTTACCAAATTTTATTTGGATATTTCCTTTAAAATTCAAAAATGATGTTGAACCTATTTTTCTTCAATTTCAAAAATATGTTGAACGACATTTTGATTTAAAAATTAAAGCAATTCAAACGGATTGGGGGGGAGAGTATAAAAGTTTAAATAATTATTTCAAATCATGTGGGATTCAACATCGTATATCATGTCCTTATACACATGAACAAATGGGTTTTGTTGAACGTCGACATCGTCAAATTATTGAGATGGGCTTAGCCTTACTAGCTCACTCAAATTTACCTCAACCTTATTAGAAAGACGCCTTTTTAACTGTAACGAATTTAATCAATCGTCTTCCCTCCAAAGTCATTAACAATAAATCACCTTTTGAAATGACTTATAATAAAAAAAAAACCCAACTATTTGTTTCTACGTGTTTTTGGATGTGCATGCTGGCCAAACTCGCGTCCTTATAACAAGTATAAAATTGATTTTCGTTCAAAAACTTGTATTTTTCTTGGCTACAGTCTATCACACCAGGGATATAAATGTCTCGATTTAGCTTCAGGAAAATTATATATTTCCCGTCATGTCATTTTTGATGAATCTTTGTTCCCCTATCAAAAAGACCCCTCAACATCTACTCTTTCCACACAGGATTCTCATTTACCCCCCTCCTTAATTCAACCGCGTATTCCTAACAATCATCCAGGATCAAATTCATGTTTAAATACCCTACTAATTACTCACCTCATTCCACTGCATTAGGGTTCTTTGGATATTCAGTCTGCTCTAATATGTTCAGATGGTATTTCTGCACCAGCAAGGAAACCCTCTCAGCACTTCAATATTATTGAAGAACCTCCACTTCCCAATGATAATCTAATGCCATGCCAGATGATTACCAGATCACAAACACAATCTCTCAAGCCAAAGACCCCTTATGTTGGTATAGCACGATACCCACTTCCTCACTGTTTCTTAACTAATCATGTTTCCTCTGATGCAGAACCTTCTTGCTTCTCTAAAGCCACCAAACATCACCACTGGCATGATGCCATGGACATCGAGTTCAACGCCCTTATAACGAATGGCACTTGGAATCTTGTCTCTCCTACACAATGTACCAATATTGTTGGAAATAAATTGGTGTTCCGCGTCAAACGTAATGCAGACGACAGTATTGAGCGTTTTAAAGCGCGACTAGTCGCCAAAGGTTATCATCAACAACTAGGTCTGGACTTCACGAAAACCTTTAGTCTAGTGGTTAAAGCAAGTACTATACGCTTAGTATTATCTTTAGCCATTACACGGTAATGGACCATCCGCCAAATAGATATACAAAATGCATTCTTATATGGCCAACTTTAGGAGGAAGTTTATATGCAACAACCCTAAGGCTATGTTCATCCTGATTTTCCTCATCATGTGTGCCATATTAAAAAGAGCTTATATGGTCTTAAGCAAGCACCTCAAGCCTGGTTTTCTAAATTAAGAGAAACATTGCTGCAGCTGGGATATGTTGGTTCTAAAGCAGATACATCTTTATTCACACTTTATCAGACCACCTTCTCTATCTCATCCTTATATATGTTGATTGATATAATCATTACTGGAACCTCTTCAACTGAAATTAACAACTTCATCCAGCGGCTTGGTAATGTCTTCCCTGTCAAGGACTTAGGTATTTTGTCATATTTTCTTGGTGTAGAAGCATTATTTGATGGGCCTGATCTCTTTCTCACTCAACGAAAGTATGAAGCAAATTTGTTATAGAGAGTTAATATGCATGAAGCCAAGCCATGTACAACTCCTATGAGTACTACTTGCAACTATCTAAGTTTGAAGGTGCAGATTTTTCCGATCCATAACTTTACAGAAGTACAGTTGGTGCTTTACATTATTTGGGTTTCACTCGACCAGACATTGCTTTCGCAGTCCACCATGTAAGCAAATTCAATCATCAACCTAAAGACCCATATTGGCAAGCTGTCAAAAGAATTCTCAGATATCTCAAACATACAGTGAGTTATGGCCTTCATTCAAAAGTCTATCAGATCACTCTCTCCATGCATACAGTGATGCCGACTGGGTTGCCAAAAAAGATGACAGACGTAATATTGGGGTGTACTGTATTTTTCATGGCTTTAATCTTATCAGTTGGAGTTGTAAACAACAACAAACTGTTACTCGTAGCAGTACTGAATCAGAATACAAATCACTTTCCAACACAGCGGTAGAATTACATTGGATCCAATCCATACTCCATGATCTGCAATTCCCTTTGCCAACCAGTCCAAGATTATGGTGCGATAATATTGGTGCAACATATTTGTCCTTTAATCCAATCTTCCATGCAAGAACTAAACATATTGAAATAGATTTTCACTATGTCCGCGATTAAGTCTTAGCAAATAAACTTTAGGTCTCATTTCTAACTACAAAGCAGCAACCTGCTGATTTATTGACCAAGTGTTTGTCCTCTGCCCATTTTCAACTTCTACGCGACAACCTTCATGTTTAGGATCTGCTCATTCGGTTGAGGGGGCGTGTTGGAGATAAATCTGATCTTTATCCTAAAGACACAGTGGCAGCTAAGATAAACTCAGTCAAAATATGATGACTATTCCTGATATCTTGCAGCAACAACTCTGTTATGATTGTGATAGTATTTTTTAGTTTTGAATAGCTAAAGTATAGGAAGCAGTTATAAATGTTTGTGTTTAAATATACAATCAATGTACATACTACAATCAATGAAAAATAGAGGAACACTTTTCATTCATCTCTATCTCTCTCTGTATTAGTTAAAGTTTGAGTTCCTTTAGGTTTAAACCCCCCCAATGTTTTCCCTCCCCTATTTCAAAACATTGATAGCCAGTATGCTTTCTTTCTTGCTTTTTACTCTTTCCTATGCAGGTAGGCGGCAGGAAATGTATGTACAACATGCATGTTTTGTACATTCCCTGCATGCATACAGATGATCAATTCCAGCCACTTCTCCTTTTTTTCTTGCTCCTTTTCCCCTCCTCACCTATCCTTCTAAAGAACTTTTATATTATTAACTATCAATACTAAGTTATCAAGACTCAAGGTTTGGTTCCATGTGCATCATAATAATAATTTTGATAGTGATCGAGAATATTTTGTTTCTATTGAAGGTATAGAGTGAACTTTCACGCTATTTTGTATTGTTCAAAAATGTTGCAAGTAAACTAATTTAGGGTCGTTTAGGTGGGGCGAATATCATAAATGTATCAATGGTTTGATTACAAGAGCTGCATGCCAAGTGTCATGATCCAAACATCTCGACTAGGCCTATATAATGAACTGCAGATTAGTGCAGGAACTCACCATTGTAGCCTTTAGACCTCTGTTTGCTTTCAATTTTCAGCATGGCCAACGATGATGTTTATCGTATCCATATCATTTTTAAGCAACAAATGTCCAATTACATAACTAATGAAAAACTGCCAGATTTACAGTATGGGTACAAAGTCTCTCAATCCATTTCAACGGAAGAATACAGGGATGTCCAAAGTGAACTTATCCTCAACAATTATTTGCACGAAAGAGCTGATTTCATTGCCAATCCTCGGGCTTCATCCTGTGAGCCACTCTCGCAAATTATGATTCAGACACTTGAGGATTTGCAGACTGAGTAGGATTGCTTGGGAATAAAAAACTTCACCGTTGTCTGTAGGAAATTCTGACCAGTGATGTTTTGATATTTACCCATTGGAGGCTAAGCACACTGACACAATATTTAACGTGGTTAAGCAAACCGCTTACATCCACGGGAGAAGCCATTGCATTATATAGGGAGAGAACAAGATTTACAATAATAGAGGAGGAGGAATCATCCCCTCTTTAGCAACTCTCAACCTCACTCTATTTCTCTCTTCTCAGTGTTGTAATGGCAACTACTACTGGCTGCCCTTGGCAGCCCATTCTCTTCTATATTTCTCATATCTTTGGCTGCACTCTCTCACTCACAACTCTCTCTCTCGGTGCCTATTTATATGCTTCAATGACAGCTCCTCTTGCTCATTTGTCAACAATGGTGGCTGCACCAACAGCCCTCTTTGACTCTTAAAGGTTGGCCTATTTATTTTCCACCGTTTGTAGCCTTCTTTCTTTGACAATGGCAGCCGTCTTCTTCTAGAAGAAGGGCTGCAGATGCTTCATTGTCAATGGACGGTGCAGTCCATTAATGATTGCTGCACATTAATGGCAACAATCCTAACAATCACCCTCTTTACAATTGATGTGGGGCAACTGTCCTCTTGCTTCTTCAGCACATGCTTGTATTCTATAGGTCTTCCAAGCTTACCATTCCGAGAGCATCTTTGCCAAGTTTCCAGGTACTTGCCAAACCTTTCAATCACCAGAGTCACCTAAGCACCCCTTTGCTCACTCTAAAGGATCACTTCAACCAGATGGTTTGTGACATCTTATCTGAAGAGTGTTTAACGCTTGTATCTGGAACAACATCCCCCTTCAAGCATATCAACCATGCTCGAGCTAGAATGATTTATCAAGCCTCACATCAAGACTTACAACACCCCCTCAAACAAATATTTCCAATGTGACAGTCATTGAATATTTTAATGTGATCACGAGCTTACCAATCTTCCAAGAGTCTACTCATCCCGGAATTGCATCTGCCATCTGTTCCACTCTAGGAACCGCGCCTTACTTCTCTGTGAGTCTTCCGCTCTTAGTTTCAAGAGTCCGGGTAGCTTTTCACCTTTAACCATGGGGATAACCCATTAAAGGTTGATCCATCTCTATCTTCATACTCTAAGTATTATAATGTCATTACTGAGCTCACCACCTTGATAAGAGTCAACTTATTCCCGGAACCTGCGCATGCCCTCTGCTCCTTCATAGCAGTCGCGTCTTAATGCTCCACAAGTCATCCACTTATTGTCCAAGGCAAATGTCTTCTAGCTTACTGATCTTTAGCATGGGGGTAATATCCATGAAAGTCAATCCTGCATTTGTCTCCATACTCATCATAGCCTATTCATTGGCTATACACTTGTCCACTTATATCCAGCCATCACATTGGCTCTGGGCGTTCTGAAATTGGGCTCCAATCATGGCCCTCACGCCTTCTCCCGAGGTGTCTCCGCCTGTCATTATGAGACGGTCTGAACTTGGACTCATATTACGGTCTTCACACCTTCTGTCTAAGGTGTCTCTGCCTGTCATCATGCGACAGTTTGATCTTGGACTCATATCATGGTCCTCACACCTTCTGTCTGAGGTGTCTCTGTCTGTCATCATGTGGCGGTTTGATGTTCGACTCATATCATGGTCCTCACACCTTCTGTCTGAGGTGTCTCCGCCTGTCGTCATGAGACGGTTTGAACTTGGACTCATATCATGGTCCTCATACCTTCTCCTGAGGTGTCTCTACTTGTCGTCATGCGACGGTCTGATCTTGGACTCATATCATGGTCCTCACACATTCTGTCTGAGGTGTCTCTGTCTGTCGTCATGCGACGGTCTCATCTTGGACTTATATCATGGTCCTCACACTTTCTCTTGAGATGTCTCCGCCTGTCGTCATGAGACGGTTTGAACATAGACTCATATCATGGTCCTCACACCTTCTGTCTGAGGTGTCTCCGCTTGTCGTCATGAGACGGTGTGAACTTGGACTCATATCATGGTCTTCACACCTTCTCTTAAAGTGTCTCCACCTGTCGTCATGAGACGGTCTGAACTTGGACTCATATCATGGTCCTCACACCTTCTCCTAAGGTGTCTCCGTCTGTCGTCATGAGACGGTCTGATATTGGACTCATATCATGGTCCTCACTTAGTTTCTTGTTAATAGTCTATTATATTATCTTTCATAAACGAGCTTTCTCGATTACTACATACTTGTTGTTGTTCCTGCAGATTCGTAACCTCTTATTTACCAGTTTAAATTATTGTAATGGATCGGCTAAGGAATGCTTTAGTTTATATTTATGATTTTGCATGCAGTTCCGCATCCGTTTTTCTTGTCATCTTTCTTAAAGGTGGATAGAGATATATTGCACCTTAAGGATCGACTCTATATATTCTGTATCATCGCTTCTAGTGCTTGGTATCAATGTTTTGACTTGTGCTAGAGAAAAGGAGTTTCATTAAACTAAAGCCTGATGATGGACAAACTGAGAAACTAGGAAGAAGATACCACCAGTATTATATGCTTTTCTAAAATATTCACGATCCTTGTTCTTTAAAGACAGAGATTGAGAGCTCACTCAATCTGTTGTGCTATCATGATCAAGACAAGTATGCCAAATCTCTTTTGTTGACAATATGTTGTCTTATTACGTACTGGCATGAAACTGCAATCTGTTCTCGAAACCTGCGCATGCCCTCTGCTCCTTCATAACAGTCACGTCTTAATGCTCCTCAAGTCATCCACTTATTGTCCAAGGCAAATGTCTTCTAGCTCATTGATCTTTACCATGAGGGCAATATCCATGAAAGTTAATCCTGTATTTGTCTCCATACTCATCATAGCCTATTCATTGGCTATACACTTGTCCACTTATATCCAGCCATCACATTGGCTCTGGGCGTTCTGAAATTAGGCTCCAATCATGGTCCTCACGCCTTCTCCCGAGGTGTCTCCGCCTGTCATCATGAGATGGTCTGAACTTAGACTCATATTACGGTCCTCACACCTTCTGTCTGAGGTGTCTTTGCCTGTCATCATGCGGCGGTTTGATCTTGGACTCATATCATGGTCCTCACACCTTATGTCTGAGGTGTCTCTATCTGTCATCATGTGGCGGTTTGATGTTGGACTCATATCTTGCTTCTCACACCTTCTCTTGAGGTGTCTCTACTTGTCGTCATGAGACGGTCTGATCTTGGACTCATATCATGGTCCTCACACATTTTGTCTGAGGTGTCTCTGTCTGTCGTCATGTGACGGTCTCATCTTGGACTCATATCATGGTCCTCACACTTTCTCCTGAGGTGTCTCCGCCTGTCGTCATGAGACGGTTTGAACTTGGACTCATATCATGGTCCTCACACCTTCTCCTGAGGTTTCTCTACTTGTCGTCATGCGACGGTCTGATCTTGGACTCATATCATGGTCCTCACACATTCTGTCTGAGGTGTCTCTAGTTGTCGTCATGCGACGGTCTCATCTTGGACTCATATCATGGTCCTCACACTTTCTCGTGAGGTGTCTCCGCCTGTTGTCATGAGACGGTGTGAACTTGGACTCATATCATGGTCCTCACACCTTCTGTCTGAGGTGTCTCTGCCTGTCGTCATGAGACGGTCTGAACTTGGACTCATATCATGGTCCTCACACCTTCTCCTAAGGTGTCTCCGTCTGTCGTCATGAGACGGTCTGATATTGGACTCATATCATGGTCCTCACTTAGTTTCTTGTTAATAGTCTATTATATTATCTTTCATAAACGAGCTTTCTCGATTACTACATAC
>Ga0325411_1003506_pt1 | contig 17692 bp, 12 predicted proteins | sample PopdelMetagenome_13_FD_206181 | JGI IMG/M metagenome (GOLD analysis project Ga0325411, IMG submission 206181) | Populus deltoides microbial communities from Bellville, Georgia, United States - Xylem-PdIQD-R4 | ecosystem: Host-associated > Plants > Phyllosphere > Stem > Wood/Secondary xylem...
AAAACTGTAGGAGGAAATTCTATCAGTGTGACAAAAGCTAGAAACTTTTATTACTTTGGAGAAGTAGGTTAGAGTGAAAACAATATAATGCGTGTTCCTTCAGTTCTTTTCTTCTTATTCACTACTGGCAGGAAGAAGTTGAATTAGAGGCAAAGGTTTTAGAGGACATAGGACGGATAACATCAGTGGTCATTGAGGCTACAGGGAATAGTACCGGGGAACTTGTTGCTCTGAGCAAGCAATGGATGGCCTCGCATAATCATACAAATACGGCCAGCAAGCTGACTTTAGACAAGTTACAACTGATATACATTTTTTGTTCTTTCCAATCAAGAGAATTTAGCTTAATTAGGTGGGAAGAAACCATTGTTTGTGTCTTGCCATTTTGTTATTATTGGCATGAATCTAGCCGAGTTGTCATGAGGTTTCAGCTCATTAAAGATTTCAATTGTAGCCCTGCATTATCTGTTTTCTATATGACAAGAAAACCCTCTTTCATTTTTCTTCTAAGATCTTTCAATTTCAACTTGAAGAGTAATATATGTCCAGCTGCCTTCATTTGTACGAAAAGATAGTCAATTATGAAAGGCATTTCTTCCATTGAGATGAGCATATTACAGATGTTTTGGCACTAGCTAGACTATCTGTACGAAGTTCTCTTTCAGCTTTTAAACTTGTAAGGACAGTTCATTCAAATATATTGGCAGCATTCAAGGACAGTTTTTTCATATTCTTTCATGCTCGGTTTGCCGCTTTGTATTTCTCGAGTGAGTTGGTCATACATATTATACTACAATTCCTTTTCAAAACATTATTGGCAGCCCAAGCAAGTGATGAAATGATGGTTGGTAGAAGTGGACCGGCATAAAACTCAGCGATGATGGTTGAGTTGGTAGATACAGACACAGGTTAGTGCTTGAATATCTAAGTGCCAAATGATCATGCACTGCTCAGGAAGAACATGATCATTACGCTAGCTGCAACACCACTCAGTGGTGCTAGTACGTAGTTAGTCTGTTGGGACTGCCTTCCTTTAACATGCTGTACTATTTTAATCACTCGAGCAGAAAACTCGATTAATTTAATAGAAATACAAAAAAAAAAAAAAAACAAGAACAAAGAAGAAGAAGAAGAAGAAGAAGAAGGAGAAACGAGAGTTCTTTACAGTTTCATCATTAGTCCATAAAATCTCCCCTTTTAGGAGATGTTACTATCATGAATTCTAAGATGTTTTCTTGAAATATGATTGTTAGGAATACAACTATTAAATGTGATAGTATTTGTGATTGATATTGAAAATAAAAATTATTATTCACGTTGGTAGTTGATGAAGTTTAACTCTAGAAAATTATGATTTCCAAGTAAAACAATAAATCTAATAACAAATTACATGATATGAATAATTATTTTGGTATTAGAAGTAGAAGGGAATTGCATTTTTAATCTTACAGGATACATCAAATTCTTGGAAATTTAAGAATTCTTAGCTTACCAAATACAAAAATATTCGATATCTAAACTTTTTTTCTAGTAGTCTTGAATGCCTTGACAAGAAATACTGTCACTTTGCTGGGTTTTGATTAGCCTAATATTTCTATTGTAATATAATCATAGAGTAAATGGGCTTAAGGCCTATGGTGGCTTGGAGGTCCTGTGATAATGAAAATCAGTGTCTATCAGTTGAAAAAGAATAAAATAAAAAAAATCAAGGGGACACCGGAAAGTGGGTACCTTTATTTTCTACAGATATGACAGGGAAATATAATAATGATAATTGAAGAATGTCATAATCAGAGAGAGGGCCTACTCCTCAGTATGACACTGATAACTCCGCTTTTTCTTTTGATTAATCTTCAAAATGGTCAGTACAGGTACAGGAGGAGACGTTCATCAGGAGTGGCTCCATGAATTGTCAATTTTTTTCACCAGTCTGTGGCTGTCAGAAGCATACCACGCAACTGTTTTGTTTTTCCTGCTTTCATCAATTTTGATAGCAGGTCTCGCATGATTCAACAAGGAGGACTCGTAGAGCCTTCTTGAGTTCAAACACCTTCTTCATAAGAGAGATAACGATTGCTAGCTGCACCATGAACGTGGGGTGTGAATTATGATTGATAGATGCCACTGGGACAGAACAATGGTCTTGGAAAGGTGGCCATGTTGTATTGATTTTCAAATGATGTAACGATCAAACTTGGTTTCATTCATACAATGAGGAAATTATGCACAAATCAAGATCAAATTCAATCATTCAATTCAAGACACTGCATTTCTTTGATATAAAAGATAAGGTACATGCATGTTCAAGTATGGTAAGATAGGATTATAAAGAGTAAACTTTTACACACAGGAAATATATATATATATATTATGCTAATTGCAAAAATGATAATATATCCTAACCACTATCACACCATGTAGGTATGTATACATTTCATCACTTCAATCACACCAACAATACTGAAAACATATCAAGCCAGTTCTTCTAAACTTCAGAGATAACTCATCTCCATGATCGAAGCCTTATACTTCGTCTTTAACAATAGCTCCTATATTAGAAAATTCTTCCTCCTTAAAGCCATTCCCCTCATCACTGACCTTTATTACTCGCTCCACACAAGGTCCGTAAGCCCAGCTACATACTAGAAAATATAGCAAATTAACAGAACTCATTATGGCAAGAAGCCAGTAGTAGTTATCATAATGACCCTTGTTAATGTTATTTGAAACCCAGCTCTCTTTGCCCCCTCTTGAAGTGAGCTTATCAACTGCGCTTAGTATAGCACTTGCTAATAAGTTTGCCACAGCCATTCCTAATCCGAATAGAGCAGCTGCAATACTAGACATGCTCTTAGGGAACTCTGAGTAATAAAACTCTGTTTGGCCTATTGCGTTGAAGGCTTCTGCCAATCCATTCAAGCAATATTGCGGCACAAGCCACATTGCAGACATATCCAATACCGCATGAGCATTGTTCAAATACCCTTCCCGGATTGCTTTCCTTCGCCGAATGCTCTCAACTATTGCGGAAACTACCATGGCCATGCAGGAGAGAAATAGGCCAATTCCCATCCTTAGTTTAGCACCTAGCTGCACTGGCTTGCCCTTTATTTTAGATGCCAAGGGAAGGATAGCGCGATCATAGAGGATAACCCATGTTGCCAGAGAGATGATTGTGAACATACCGAAAGAGCCAGCTGGGATTTGAAAGCTGGAAGAAATGTGTCGGTCCATGGAACTTGCTTGGAGCAATTGAAAAGTGCTTTGGCTAATGTTTATGGATATCATTATCCCAGTGGACCACAATGGGATGACTTTAAGAAGCGCCTTGAGTTCTTCAACTTGCTCTATTGTGCATAGACTCCACGGATTTAATGCCGATCCATCTGAGGCTATATCTTGTTCAGGATTTCTGATGATGCAAGCCTTGTTCAAGAACCTAGTAGCATTAAATTTTATAAAATCGTAAATGCTTCATTCATGCGTAAAAACGAAAGGCTAATTAAGAGGATGATGACATGATTATACCTTAGTTTGGTGGTTGGCGCAATAAACTTTGAGTCCCTCTTGTGATGGTACCAACCATCAGAGTCTCTGGGCGGTAATGCGAGTTTTCTGTTCTTGTAAGCAACGACAGGCACTTGTATAAAGCCAGTGAACAAGCTTTTACTTGGTTTTTGCTTTACATAAAATGGAGAAGCAAAGAAGAACAACAAAGCAGAGAGGAACATAAGGATTGCAGGAACTCCAAATCCTACTTTCCAACCAAGATGATCTTGAATATAAACTATAGCTGTCAAAGAAATCAAGACAGAAATAGCTGCCGAGGCATAATACCACCCAAAGAAGCTCTCCAAGACCCTTTCATTTTTTGGGTTAGATTTGTTGTCCAATTGGTCAGCACCAAATGCTATGGAACATGGTCTAACGCCACCAGCTCCAATGGACATCAATGCGAAGGAGGACAACAGCAGAGTCATCTGGCCCGTTGTTGGGGTTTTACAGCTTTGAGTTGTTATGTCACAGGGAGGAGGCCTAACTTTGGGAACCATTGCTGTTAACCACAGTAGGATCATTCCCTGAATCATCCAAAACTTGTGCTCAATTAGTAAAATAATAATACTAAGCACATGATATCTGAATTGGTCATAGTGAGTGAGAGTGGCTAATATACATGCAATTTAGAAATGTTGTCCATGTTAAGAACAGCTTCAACTGTAACTAATCCAGGGTCTGAGACAATATGCAATCTTAATTAATTAGTGCAGGCACACAAATCTTTAGCAACCTGCTCATAAATAAAACTTTTTTAATTCATAAAAAAAATGAAATTATGTTTAACAAAAGCTAGGTGCGGTGCAGGTGACCACCAAGCCATAGCAACTTTGCTCAACTTGGCAGAATTTTCTGTTTTCCCTTTTCCTTTCATCTTTGTCTGTCTTCCCTTGAAATATGTCCCTTTTGGGTTCTCTTTTTTCTCGACCCAAAATTCCCAAAAACACTATGATTCAGGAAAAAAAAAGAAGAACCCCTCCACTCGCCACCCTTTTTATTTTGGGCCCAATAGAGATGGCAGAATCCCAAAATTTATAGGCCTACTGGCCGAACCCACCATGATATAAATTGGGCACAGCCAGCCCAAGGCTGGTCCCCCATCCTAGCTAGATCAATAAACTGTATCGATGTCTACCTTCACTGTTTACACTTCCTTGCATAGAGCAATGTTTGAATTCTTTCTCAACTTGCAGCTTGCATTATTCATAAACCATGCTGTTTTTTATTTTATTTTATTTTCTCATACAACTTCCAAGCACACTTTATCCACGTAAGAATCACATGATGATGATGCGAGGCAACTGTGCTATTTTTGTAAGAAAGCTTCTAACTTTGGATGCCAACAAGGAAAAGGTGCATACCTAATCACATGACCTGCCTGTACACACACACATGATATCAGAAACAAGAAGACATCCTCCCTTGTCTAATTATATTCTATCTTATCATACTTTATGGTGGGGCTGGGCATTTCAATTAATTAAGATCCCAATTTTGCTTAAACCAGTCGTGAAGAGCTATCTACACGCTGTATAAGAGATTAATTAATCTCTTGGAAAACCTTTTCCAAAAAAAAAAGGTCTTTCGGAAAACAAGCTAAAATGAAATCTTTTGGTACATTTATGAATATATTATGGAGACATGGTATCAGAATATCAGTAGAGTACTGCTGCGAAGTCTTTAACCAAGAACAGAAATTTAGCGGAACCTCTAGTTGTCCATAAGCAAGTAAGCAAAACAAGAATGTGATGCAAATCCACTTTTAAGAGATCCAAGACAGCAATGAAAGCATCTAGCATCTTTTAAGTTTTTACACCAATCATGCTATCTCACTTTTAAATAATTGATGATATTGACCCAGAAAATGAAAGGGATCGGAAAAAAAAAACATCATGAAAAGAGAAAAAAAGTACCAAGAGACTGGAGATGGAACCCAGGCCAATGGTGAGGAAGCGACCTAAGTATGAATCAGAGATTAAAGCTCCCAAAATTGGCATGAAATTTGTACCAGCAGTCCAGAGGAAGAGGATGTTGGTCCCCTTCGCTACTCCCACGCTGTAATCTCTCATCAGGTACAGTATCATGTTTGGTATCAATCCATAGCTTGCTACCTTCTCAAATGCCTCATTTGCTGTCAGCAGTAAAATCCAAAACCCAAGATTCAAAGACTAATAATTAAACATCATGAAAGTTCATCTAGTAAACTTCACACCCTCATCAGATTCACCAGAAAACGTACCAATAATGAATGGCATGGTAATGAGACCACCCTTTGAATGTTTGGGGGTAGTGTGCTGGTGGGTCATTTCCCCTTGGCTTGACAAGGGCTCTTCCATGTTCTTCTCCATTGTTGAAGTGCTCTAGCCTGCTTTCTTTCTTTCTCTCTTTCCCTCCCCCCCTCAAAGAAGGAAGTTCGTAGAGTGAGTGATTTATAACATCTCTTGTCCCCATGGGCTTCGTAGTTTATAATAAGCTGGGGAGTTTGGACAAAGAAAATAGATGACTTTGCAAGTGAGTTGTGAGTTGTGACAGCTGAAATGACTAGCCGGGACTACACGATATATTCCAATACTAAGAAAAAGGTAGAAATCCGAAAAACATTATATTATTTGGAGATCGTAATTATTACTACAGTCCAAGCGCGTGGCTTCTTGCAGAAAAAACTAATCTAAAAAGAGAAGCGATTCTCCAAGCAAGATAATAATTGAAGAGAAGACATACCACGATACTAGCTAGCTAGCACCTTTTTGCTCGCGGGTTTCATACAGTTCACTACATCTTTCTCACATTCTTTCGGAGGATAATTTCACTACTTTTACAAATAATTACTAATAAATAAAGCACTGAAACTCAAACAAAATATAAAATAAAAGGTACATCCAATCATACTACCCTTTAGGGATATCGTGTGGCAGGCTGCAATGCAGGCAGTGGGCAGATGGTCCACGCTGCCTTTTGCTTTTACTTGTTAGCCAAATCAAGTCAGCAATCAGCATGAGCACAGAGTGTGCAGTGCCTTTTTCCTCTCGATGTGGCTCGACTACTGGATCCGCGAAGAAGACACTTCTAGTATATGGGGTAACTGAAAAGTAGTCGTCGGCTTACTGCTTTCTTAAAGAATCAGTCCCATTCCTTCAGGATAAAATTCCATATTGAAAAGAAATGACAAAAAAGAGAGGTGTTTATATAAAATGAATCCACAATCCCTTAGCTGGGTTGGAGATGGTGACCATTCCTCATGCACCAAAATTCAATATAAACATGGAGGTGCATGCATACTTTGGTTTTTGAAGGGAAAGGGGGGGCAGAGTTCAACGTTGTAATTTCGGTAAGCATCTAGTTTTACTTAAGAGGATTAATTTCCATTTTAAAGATATGTTATCGATTAAATTTCCCTTATTTTGAGAGGTTAAATGTAATACTTAAAACAGTAACCAATTCGCAATCGAACAAAAACAAATGCAGGTTTTACAAATATATAATCAAAGTAGAATTGAATAAAAGGAGATTAAGGTAAAAATAAAAAAAAAACACTCAATAATAAACTTAAATTTAACTGACCCAAAAAACTCTTTAAAGACCTCATTCAACATACTTGGACACAATAACTCCATGAGCTCATTCTAAAGAAGGAGCTCGACTAACTCCATGTTCTCACCTTCGGGAAGCAGCTCTACTTCATGGGTTCTCTCGAGTAGAGCAGCCCGACTCTATAAGCTTGTCCTGTACAGTGTGACTAAACATATTTTTCACCTTTAATGGGCTCATACAACTTGTCCGAGTTCAATTCTTCCTTGAGAATTTTTCCAAAACCTAACACAGGTAACTCAATATTTTATATTGATCCAATATATTATTTTGAGTAAAATACAACTCAAAATATCACAAGGGTGAAATTACACTTTATCCCTTTCTCTCCTCAAAACGACAAGACTTATGAGTTACAAATACCTCATGAATCATTCAAACTTTAGGTTCACAGTCTTTTCATTCTTAATACTTTCAGCATACATGTTTTCAGAGTTTATCTCACTAAAATATCATTGCACACTCTCTCTACAAAGTTATTGACTTAAGCATGTGAGAGTCCCCACATCCATTAAATGAAACCTTTTATAGGTCCCGGCTACCAACCGTCTGGGCTTTCCATATCAAGTTGCTAGATATCTTGGTTAGAGAGAATGAATCAGATTACTTGAACTAATAGATTAACTGATTATCCAACATATTAATCTTATTTCTAAGCACTTTAGATTTTGGAACTCATCACCTAGTAAACCAAGAGGTTAAATCATGTAGGGTGGTTAAGACTTTAAGATAATAATAAAAATTAATAATTTATAAAGGTTTAAATAATAAATATTTTGCAATCTAGCCCATTATCATGGTAAATTGAATAATTGAAAAAAAAGAAAAAGAAAAGTGAAAATACGAAGACGTACGTACTTACTCCTTGTTAAACTAAATTTTGGATATTATATGCTACTAAGTTAACAAAATCTTACCCTTTCACTACATTGTGTAGATAATTTTCATGAACCATCAGATGTTGAGCTTCTTTCTGAAAAAAAAAAACAACATGGATTCTCGTTGATCAAACAATTGACCGTACGACGAAACCAACCAATCTCAAGCTATAAAAGCCAGTTATGGAAATCCAAGGAGACGCAAATACCCAATATATGGAAAGAGCTGAAGAGTTGTTAATAATGGCGCACGTGCAAGTGGATTATTATATGGTCTGTACACAATTAAGTTCATTGTTTTATAGAGATGAATTTATGGCTGTTGCTTGGCCTTGTCAATGTGTGTGTGTGTGTAATCTGGAAATCTTTGGCTTGTTTCGTAACATAGAAATATTGAAGAGTCTTATCACCTTTAATGTTTATGGTCTGCGAGCTTTGAAATCTAGCAAAGTGTTCTGGTATGATTTCTTGAGTCATCAATGCTTTGAGTGCCCTTTTTTAAAGTGCGCAGGTGGTTGAGTAACCAAAACCTATCCATCACGATCAAAGGCTAAGTAGGGGCATCTTTCTTTGTGGCAAGGAATAGAAGAAGAGGAATAAAGGTGGAGTAATTACTATAAGATGGGTAGCTCTAGGTTGTATATTGTTGGGGCAAATCCACTACTCTTTCGAACACAACGTAATCAAGATGTTTTTCTTTTTTAACCTATGCTATGCTATGGTCATGTATGCTAGTTTTTCATTTGAGAACCTTATTTACATGAAAATTAGATGAATCATAGCAATTATTACCATGTGTTGGTTCCCGAATATCATACACGCAGTGAAAACTAAGAAATGAAAGTATTCGAGAGTCCTTAGAATCATGTAATACACAGATCTAGAATTGTTTAAGGATTTATTTTTTAAAGATTTGATTTTCTTCAGCTTTTAATAATTCTTTAAAGGTTGGGTTGTCGCAAACCACAAGTTGTCTAATTATTCGGTTTCCAACGGTAATCCAGGCAAACTACCAGCGAGAAATCTTATAATACCAGGTTTTAAATCATTTTCCTAAGAGAATCAAACAACAAACCCAAAGTAACATTTAATTAGAGAAAACAACAGTTTATTTTATGAAAAAACAATTCCAACTACAATATCAAAGTAAACAACTCTTCAAATAAAAGAAAAATCCTAAGACCTATCAATAACAAGCACTCAACAACAAGGATTGGTTACAACAACTTAACAACAAGGATTGGTTACAACAACTTGTATAACATAAACTCATGATTTAAGCTATCGGATTCCATTCACCCACGACTGAAAATTAATGATCAGCTCTTTTTATAAAGATTTTATATTTTCTCATAGTGATCAAATTATATCTAGACTTGTTAATTTTTATTTTTTCAGTAGTTTTTTATATAATTTTTAAATAAATAAGAGACAACGATTACACAATAAATATAACAAATATCATGATCAAATCACTACAATAAAAAAAAATAAGAACTAAATATAAAAAAAATACCCAGGAATACAAAATAAATAAATTGATTACACAACAAATCTAGCAATGATTACCCTCAAACCACTTAGTATAAAGGATTGAAAAAGAATATATATGAAAAAAAATACATAGGGATACAAAATAACCAAAAACAAACTAAGAAAATCAGTGATGATGAGAGCATGAAATAAATTGAGAATCTTGACCTGAAAGAAGGCTAGAATAGAAAAAATCACATCAACGTACAAAATACCCTCCATGAACCCGATCGATCGATATGATAAACAATAGGACATAGAAACTAAATTAAGAACTGACATTTCTCACTCTCCATTTTTTTTACCTTCCTTTTCTTAAATAAAGGTCTCAAGATTTCTCAACATTAATATAAATAGAAAGAATCAAAGACCAAACTAAGAATCTAATTTAAAAGTTTGAGAAATCCACCTTAAATCAGTACACCTTCACGTCATTTGGTTATAATCATATCTTTGAACAGGTCTCCTACCATCTACATCTTTTTTTACCCTCCCTCTTTTCATCCATATTGTCTTTCACTTGCTATCTGTGGTAAAATATTGAGAAAGAAAAACTCTTCCCTCCCCTTAGAGGTCCCTGGTCCTCATCCTCTCCCTCCCTCTCATCTCTCCCGTTGATTTTTTACTATCTCTCAACTCGGGAAGGGTGGTAAAAAACTTAATTAGCATGAGCTTTTATGGCTTTCCATTAGATGAAAGCAGGAAAAGAAGTATAAAAACTCGGCGGTGGAGGGAGAAGCCATGACCTTCTAAAACATCTAAGCTTTCAAACGGAATGATGGGAAAAAATAATAATTATAGTATTAGAATCCATAATATCATCTGAGTCTGTGTCCACAGAGAATTTTTAACTTTTTTTAAAAAAAAATATTGCTCCTTTAATTATTACTACTTGTTTATTAAAAAAGAAAAAAACAGAAAGAGAGAGTGCAATAACTCGTCACTGGTTGCTCAAAATAAATTGTTTATTTTAGCTTAGACTGATATTGAGCGGCCATCGAATCATTGTTGCCTTCATTAGTCGCTAGTCTTCGAGCAACTTGTTCATGAATTGAACGGTACTACTTGAATGAAGTTCATAAATAAAATTAAAATCAAAATCTTCTCGACGTTCATATATATTGTAGCTTACAGAACTAAGATCTTACAACCAAAATCAAATCAATCATTTTGATCAATTATTCAACAATAACAAAAATCTTCAAAATCATAAGAACCCCACCACCAGAAACTTTACTTGATAAAGCACCACCACCATAATGCAAGCCCATAACCATATCAAGTACATTGTTTTTTCAACACTACAAGGCACAAACCCAACAAGCCTGGTAGGGTGATTGGTTCAGAGCAATGCAATATGTTAAAGCTGCACTTTTCTGTACAGTTAGAGCCTTGTATCTGCGTCGTGAGAACTGCCGTCCAAGCTAAAATGTACAAGAAATGATGTTTTTCTTTTTCTTTTTCTACTTGAAGCGTAGGCAAACAGACATGCAAGTCACCATGAGAACTCCAACCTAAGACACGCACGGATGCATGTAGATCTTGGCAATTTAACCAACCTACATCAGGGCTGCATATATAGAGGACAGATTCATTGAAATAATTCCTCTGATATTTTCCAACAGTTTATTCATATCCTTGAGCGTAATACATCATTATGTGTTATATTTTGATAGAAAACAGTGGTTGAGAAAAATGACGTGTGAATTGGATTGAGGTAAAACGTAGAGAAAAGAGAGATTTGACCGCTGCACCAACATTATCTAAGAAAATCTGACTCATATTATGCTGACTCAAACTTCTTGCTCCATGACAATGACGAATATAACAAGTAAACAATTCTACATATTCTTCGAAATTTAATTTTTTAATGCTTTCATTTCCAAGAAAAGTGAAAAGGGCAAAAAAAAGTGAAAGCGGTATCTTGAAGCAAAATGGCGGTGCCCATAAACGAGCTCGTCTCTAGCCAAAACAGTTTCCTCCCTCCTCACTTTTTCATTCAATTAAGAAGAAAAGGCTCCTAATTAATCACTTCATCAATTCAATAAATGTTGCTAATACCAACTCTTCTGCACGTCAATTTTCTCTGAACCTTAGCCTCTTAGGTGGGGTCCACAAGGTTTATTGTTTTTGAGATGCATTATTGAACAGACATGAAGCCAAGGGAATAACGACATTCATGCCCCTCTATTCAGGCCTTTGCGTGTGGTGCAATGTGGCCCTAGGGCTGCATTTCAATAATTTCATGGAGGAGAGAATGCTATGATAATTTGAAGTCATCACACAGCAGTGACCTCGCTTTGAATTTCTCAAAGAAATTGTGAATTCTACTTCCTTTTCTTTCCTGTAAATACAAAGAAATAGATTATTGCAATAAGGTTACAGAAAATATAGAATGTCATTTGTTTTTCCGCAACAGAAATTCCAAGTCAAGAGAGTCTTTCTGGACCAAAAACAGCCTTTTATTGTGAAAAAAGTATGATGGTTTTGTGAAACCAAAGTAGAAATGGTTTTTGATAAATTAATCAGCATCTTCTTTCTCCTCTATAATTGGTATGCATAGTAAGGGCGTTAGATTGAGACTGGCATAATGTGGGTAGAATTGAAGTGGACATCTTTTGCTTTTCTTTTTTTCTTCTTTTAAAATTATATGCTAACATGTCCATTAACAGTAATGAGCTGATTGTGGTGGATCTCTGACCATGACAACTAACTACATATGTTCTTGTTATGATAAGATCGGGATCACTCTATGTAATAAATATGAAGCTTAATTTTCTAATAATCTAATATTAAAATAAAAAATTAAAATAAAAAAAAATAAAAAAATAAGATTGAGTTGTTAACTACTGAAATTGCAAAATAAAAATAATTAAAAAATAACCAAAAAAATAAATAACATTAGCTCGAGTCAACCTTCTAAACTTATTACTCGGGTTATGAAATCAAAATAACTCAATAAAAAACAAATCTAAAAAAATTAAAAAGCCCAATTAAAAAAAATTCAATTAAAAAGAGATAAAAAATCATAGTCAACCTAGATCAACCCACCAAACCCGTATGGTTGGGCTTATGTGGGCTGGACCTTTAGCCCAACCTATCTATAAAAAAGAAGTTATTTGGGTAGGTAGGGTGCACTAGGGGTGACACGTCTTTCCCTTGCACCACTAGTCCCCTTATTCAAACTTTTGTAAACCGTTAGATTTTCTAGTGACCATAATACTAGGTGGTGACTTCTTTTTCTACTAATAATTCCTTGTCATTTCGATCCATATCTATCCCGATAACCCTGATCCAAAAAGATGATCGCCGCGACGCCGCACACGTGCAACATACTTAATAGGTCTAAACATGTTTCTAAAATAATTTGCATTTAGATTTGATGCAAAAAAATAAATAGATCAAAATATACCTCTTGCCATTAATGAAAAATACTCATGAATTTTTTTTAAGGTTTTGGTACTTTTAAGCTCTCCTAGCACACACAAATTTAATGATGTATTTTTATAGATAAAAGTCTATATTTCAGTGTGTAAGCTTATAGACCAAAAACCTGTATTTATATAACAATAGCCCCTTTAAAATTCTATTGATATAATTCCGATGCCATTAATTTAGGAAATATTAATATGGGAGTTAATTTATTGGACCAAATTAAAGTTCATGGGAAAATTGAATCCATATTAATAGGGATTAGTAAAATGTAACTTTAACATTCTCCCATTTGGTCCATACATTTAACCCAATGTCTTAACTTGACCCCTATCCTTTAACTTTCTTAGGTAACAAATGCATGGGTTATTAAGATAAGTCCTTTAATAACAAGCATTACATTCCATCTATTACAATGCGTATAATTTATCAACCCTATATTTATTCTTGGTCCTATATAAATGCATTTTCTTAAATAAACTAAGGTTTACAAAAATATGAGAATACATCACAATAAATATAATTTCCTTAAAAATAACATAGTTCATACAACTAAAATCACATAATGAAACCAAATCCCATTTTCACTACAAGATACTTGAATTTAAATAGTGGCATGCCTTTAGTCAAAAGATTTGTGATTATCAATTCAGTACTAATGTGATATGTTTACTTCGAGTACCACTTTTGTTGTTCTTAGCCATATATAAAAATAGATGCTGAATTATCATAATATATTCTTAATGGCCTAGAAATAAAATCGATGGTTCTGAGCCCAAATATGAAACTCTTTAACCATATTCCATATACAGTAGCCTCAAATAAGGAAACGAACTCAACTTCCATAGTGGACATAGTAGTCAAATTTAGCTTAGCACTTCTCCAAGATGCAACTCCACCGACCATTATAAAAATATATTCTAATATTGATTTATGTGAATCAACACAGCTGGTAAAATCTGAATTTGAGTAGCTAATTACTTTTAGATTGTATGCTCATCTATACATAAGCATGTAGTCTTAGGTCTTTTAAAGGTACCTCATTACTTTCTTTATAACTCTCTAATGGTCTATACTTGAATTACTATGATATCATCCCAACATTCCTCCAACAAATACAATGTCAAGCCTTGTATAGACTTGAGCATACATCAAGCTAGCTTTCTACACTAGAAGAATATGAAATGTTCTTTATTTGTTCCTTTCAGGATCATTTTTCAAGCATTGGTTTTAAACCTATCACTCTTTACAATGGGAGCTACATTTGGTAACAATATTTCATTCAAAATCTCTCTAAAACTTTAATGATATAGGTTTATTAAGACAAACCTAAAATGCCTTTAAATCATAATATATAAATCTTAATGCCAATGATATAAGATGCCTCACTCGCATCCTTCATGTCAAAATTTCTAAAGAGAAATTGTTTCACCTCATGCAAAAAACCCTTATCATTAGTCGCAAATTCAATGTCATCCACGTATAAAATAAGAAAACAAATCTTACTTCTATTGATTTTTTGGTATATACATTGATCCATGATGTTTTCTACAAATTCAAATGAAGATTTTACATCATGAAATTCAAAGTACCATTGTCGAAACACTTGTTTTTAACAGTATATAGATTTCTTAAGCTTTCATACCAAATACTCACCATCACTAGAGGATAATTCTTCAAGTCATTTTATGTAACCTTCTACTTTAGATCTCCATTAAGAAATGCAATTTTCACATCCAATTATTGCATTTCCAAGTTAAAATGTGTTACTAATGCCAAAATAATATGCATAAAATCTTTCTTAGATATATGAGAGAAAGTTTATGTGTAATTGATTTTTTTTTGAGTGAATCATTTAGCAATGAGTCTTGCCATGTATCTTTCAATATTGCTCAATAAGTTTATCCTTATCTTAAAGATCCATTTATATTTTATGGCTCTTGTACTAATAGGTAACTCAATAAGATCCCATACTTTGGTACTTTTCATAGAATTCATCTTCTTTTTTTTGAAATTGTACCAGAATTTTGATTCCTTACAACTTATATAGCCTATGAAAATGATTTAGGATCATTTTTGGCTCCAATGTTATAGTTAGATTCTTTTGATACACAATGTAATCATTAGAAATGATTGATATCTTTGTTCTAGTAGATCTTCTCAATATTGTACCATTATCTTTTTAAGAAGTAATAGGTTCAACTAGTTGTTCATAAATTCTTGATAATGCTTGAACTATCTAATCTACTAGAATGTTGTCAACAACTTATGGAACTTCAATGATTGGTCGTTCAACACTAGTTTGTACTTGAGAGATGCTGTTAACAATATTATTTTATTGAAATGTTGTGATTTTGAATGATCATTCTTAGAAACTATGTTCTTGATTTGATCGCTCCCACCATTTAAGTCATTTTCAAGAAACTTTGTACTTTTTTATTCCATAATCCTAGTTTTATGAGATGGAAAATAAAATTTATACATTTTAAACCTTTCATCATATCCAATGAAATACCCACTAATGATTCTTGGATTCTACTTATTTTCTTATGGATTATAAATTCTTATTTCAGATAGGTATACACAAACATGCACATGTCACAAAATCAGTTTTCAACCTTTTAATAACTTAAATGGTGTTTTTGGTTCTACCTTGATTGGAACTCAGTTTAATATGTGCACCATTGTCTTTAATGCTTTAGTTTATAAGGATTTAGACATATTAAAGTTGCTAAACATTCTTCGTACCATGTCCAATAATGTTTGATTTTTGTTTTCTGCTACACCATTCTGGCATGGTGTATTGGGCAACTATCCTATTTTTTTTAAAAGAAACTTTGTGAATAGACTAGGTGTTTGTCCATCCTTTGTGTATCTGCCATAATTTTCTCCATCACTATCTGGTCTCACAATCTTAATTTATTTCCTATATTGTTTATCTACTTGAGCCTTAAAAATCTTAAAGGTATCTAATGCTTTGTTCTTGTTATAAAGCAAGTAAAAATATATATTGTGATTTAATCATCTGCAAAATAGATGAAGTATTTTTAATCATGTGAGTCCATGTCTGGACTACATATATTAGTATGAATAATTTCTAATTTGTATGAACTCCTATTGACACATTTTATTGACTTGTTGGTTTGCTTTTCCTTAATGCAATCCATACAAGTTTCGAAGTTACTAAAATCAAAAGTACTAAGTATCACATCATTTACTAATATTTTAATTCTCTCTATAAAGATATGTCATAATCTCTAGTGCTATAACATAGAGAAATCCTTATTAATAACATATCTTTTAATGCTAGTATGAACATACATTGAACTATAAGTGTCATTGTTGTGTAAATTAATGCAATAAACATCATTAGACAAAATACCATTTCCAACACTAACATATCTATAAAATAAATTGAAAGTTTCAAAAAAATTAATGAAGTTTCATATACACTACAAGGTATTTGAAATATGGATTACAGAGCTAGAATCAATCTATCATGTGTTATAATTAACATCAACCATATTAGACTTATAACAAAAAATGAGATTAGAATACCTTTCTTTTCAAGCTATTTTTGAAATTTAGTGCATTCCTTCTTCATGTGTCTTTTTTTTTATTATTATTATAGAAGAAACACGTGGATTCCTTCTTCATGTCAGCTTGAGGAGGCATTTTATCTTTCCCCTTTTTATTGGCTTAAGTTTTGTCTTGCCCCCGGGTTGCTAGCATTATATTTTCTCCTAGTTCCATTACCAACCTTCATTCCTCCTTAACACACATGGTCATGAGTTTATTGATTGACTGTCTGTCTTTATATGTGTTGTACAAGAAAGGTCCGTATTGTTGTGAAAAAGTATTCATGATATAGTGCATAAGGAAGGATTCTAACATTTCAACCTCAAGATTCTTCAATTGAGCCACAATATCTCTCATCTGTATGATGTGCTCATGCACACCTTTTATGAGCCTCATGGATGAGAGCTTCATGATTAAGGTGCTTACCAGTGCCTTATCTAAAGCGACAAATTAATCATCAATTGCTTTTAGCAAATTGCAGACTTTCTCATGTAATTAACCAAACCACATATACCAATGAATATTCTAGTTTTTATAACATCATATTGAGGTAATTAGATCGCTCTCATCATTCATAAGGTGCAATATCCTCTGAAGTGCAAATGTTAGTAACTGTAGGTGGTTCATCTTTTCAAATTGCATAATCTATGTCCATCCACCCTAAATGAAGGAGAATTGTTTCTTTTCATACTTTATAGTTATCATCCTTTAGATCATGAATATTATAATAAATATCAGAGAAATTAGTAGGTTGTATAATTGCAAAAACAAATTTAAAGTACATGCTTTTGTCAAAATCGAGGAAGAAATAAAATTTCATGCTTTACCTAAAGTTGAATCTAATGACATAAAATTTACCTATGGGCTAAATTCTTAATTGAAACAGATTCAAATATATCGTATGACACAATTATCAAATTATGCGCTTAATTCATGATTATGTGGGTATATATTATGAGAATAATTTAATATTCTATCCTAAACCTTACAATAAAACTATCAAATTATGTATTTAATTTATAATTCTTGTGGGTATATTCTAAAAATAATTTGATATTTTATTCTAATCAATTATATAAATATAACGACAAATTTATGTGGGATAATATTTATTATATTTAGCATAA
>Ga0325411_1003507_pt1 | contig 17688 bp, 15 predicted proteins | sample PopdelMetagenome_13_FD_206181 | JGI IMG/M metagenome (GOLD analysis project Ga0325411, IMG submission 206181) | Populus deltoides microbial communities from Bellville, Georgia, United States - Xylem-PdIQD-R4 | ecosystem: Host-associated > Plants > Phyllosphere > Stem > Wood/Secondary xylem...
CAACATTATCACAATAAATGATTAGACAACAGGGAAGCTTAATACCAAGATTAGTTAAAAGTGAACAAAGCCAATTTAGTTCAACAACAATATTGGCAACAAAGCAATATTCTACCTCCGTGGATGACCTGGCCATAGTTCGTTGCTTTTTAGAGCTCCAGGAAATAGGAATTTTGCCAAGATAAACAACATAGGCCCTTGTGGAGCAGAACATGTTTTTGTCGCTTGCCCAATCAACATCAGAGAAGGCATGCAAACTGAGAGAGGAGTAAAAAAACACATGTAAATTAGTGGATGAGTTACGATAAAGTTGTAAAGGCATTATCTGGCCTGATGATGAGTAGATACTGAAGGATGACTACCACTTGACGATACTTAGATGGATCACATAGAGGAGTGCTTGAATTTAACATGAGAGGGGGACTTGTTGGGATTGGAGTGAGCATGGACTTGACATTAGACATATGAGTATGAGTTAAAAGGTCCTTAATATATCGCCGTTGAGAAAGTAACACCATTTTTGTTGGAGACAACCTTGACACCCAAAAAATAAGTTAAGAGGCCAAGATCCTTAAGTGAAAAATGATGAGCTAGAGTTGTGACAAATTGATTGACAATGGCTTTAGTGTTACCCGTAAGGATAATGCCATCGACATCCACAAGAAGATATATGATGTGACCAACGACATTGTAGACAAATAGAGAAGAATCAACATGTGAAATTGTAAATCATGAAGTAAGAAGAAAATGGCGCAATCTTTGATACTAAGCTGGAGGTGCTTGTTCCAGGCCATAAATTGCTTTCCTGAGTTTGCATACATGTGTTGAGTGGTCTTTATCAATAAATCCTAGTGGTTGAGACATGTATACAGTTTCAAAAAGGTTGCCTTAAAGGAAAGCATTGTTGACATCAAGTTGTCTTAAAGGCCAGCCACAACTGACAACAATATTGAGTGCAACACCAATGGATGTTGGTTTGACCACAAGGCGGAATGTGTCGTGAAAATCAATTCTAGGATGTTAGTGATAGCCTTTGGCTACAAGGCGAGCTTTGAACCCGTCAATAGTACCCTCAAAGTTACATTTAGTTTGAAAAATCCACTTACAACCAACTAGAATTTGGTGTCTCTGGGGGAACTAAGTGCCATGTGCCATTCTGAACCAAAGCACCATACTCGTCAGACATTGCCCGACGCCATTTAGGATTTTTTGGAGCTTGGGTCACCATGTTGGGTTCAAGGTCATGGGCTGTAGAGAGTTGATTGTGAAGGTTCATCTTTTGTAGAGGTTTGTAGATGTTCTTGGTCTAGTGGTCATGCTGTGAGTGGTTTGAGTATGAATTTCAGGTGGGTGCAAGTTCGAAGTTTTTTTTTTTTTGGGGGTGGGGTGGGGTTGAAGATATGGGAGTACAATGTCAAGTGAGTTTGTGGTGTCGGAGGTGATAGGCATGAAGGATATCACTGGAGCTTCACAAGAGAGTTGTTGAGGAGCATGATGGAGTGGTGAGAGCAGAGTTGTGGAGGATACTGTAAGGGGTTTTTGGGAACCAAGTGGCAACATAGTTAGGTTGAGGACGAGGTGATGTGGGGGAGAGATGGATGAATGGAAACGAGGACTCAACAAACTTAACATGCCTAGAGACATAGATTTTAGAAGTGGAGGGATCAAGACAGTAATATGCACTTTGAGTTAAGTAATAGCCAATGAACACACATGGTTTGAAACATGAATCTAGTTTATAAGTGGTATAAGGAGGAAGCCAGGGGTAACAAAGACAGTCAAGGATTTGTAATTTGGAGTAATTGGGAGCTGTTCCGAAAATTGTTTCATATGGGGAGGAGAGATGGGTCCAAACATCAGAAAAAATAGTCTCAAAAGGATGAGATGAGAGGATTGTGGATTTGGAGAATGACAATTTATGGCTTTTATTACATAGACAGGAAATACAAAAAGAATTAGAGGAAAAAAGAGAGGAGGAAGAGCCTAGTTTATTATTTGAAATATTAAGTTTTAAAATTGAAAGAGCTGGATGTTTGAGTCTATGATGCCATGCAGAGGAGGAAGTCTGTATGCTAGAAAATGCAAGAATTGGGGAAGAGACTAGCCACTCATATACACCATCTTTAGTGTGGCCCTTCATTAGTGTGGCTCTTGTGTGAAGATCCTTCACAATAAAAAGAAGATGATAATAATTCAATGGAAACATTGTTTGTATGAAAAAATTGAGAAATGGAAATGAGATTCTTTTTCATTTCAGGAATACAAAGAACATTGTTTAATTGAAAGGAGTTATGTGAGTGTTTTGGGAGGGAGGTAGAACTAGTGTGGGTAATTGGGATGCCTGAGCCATCTCCAATCATAATGTCATTTGAGCCAGTGTATGGAGTATGCAGGGAAGGATTGCTTAAGTCAGAAGTAACATGGTGCAAAGCTCCATTGTCCAAGAGCCAGGTTGGTTCAATAACCAGCAACATAATGTGCACGTGGTTGCTATGGTGAGGTTGGATGAGTGGATGAGGTTGAGGAGTTGTTGGGCGAGTTAATTGGAACCAATTGAAAGGAGGGACACCTTTTGTCAGTTTGGCCTTGTAGCTCACAAATTTGGAAATATCCTAAGTATGGACGAAAGGGACGATTGCTAGGAGATGAAGATGGTCCATCATTTGATGGTGTGGAACACCGATTGGTATTATTGTTGGACAGACACCAAGAACTATGAGAGCTGGAGCCTGAGTGAGGTCGTCACGGTGTTGTGTTTCGGCTAGTGGGATTTGTAGTAGCTGGGAAGGGAGATAGTTCTGCCCTCCTTGTTTGTAAGGAGGCTTCAAAGTTGAGCAATTTTTCAAGAAGTTTTTCAAAGTTAATTGAGGAATCTCTGGCTTGAACAACACGAACCAGTTCCTTGTAATTATCTCCAAGACCACTTAAGACTTTCTTTGTGAGATCCTCTGTATCAAGTGAGACTCCAAGAAGAGCCAGTTCATCAAATCATGCTTTTATGGTCTGTAAAAATTCAGACACGCTTTTAGAACCTTTTGTAAGGTTCTTTAGTTGAGTTTTAACGTGTTCGATGCGTCCAAGAGAGGGCTTGGCGTAGGTGTTGGTCAAGATAGTCCATGCTTCATGTGAAGCTTTGGATTGAGCAATGAATGGAATAATGGTTGGGGAGAGGGAGCCAATGATGGCATTGCGAATGAGCTGGTCTTGCCTGATCCAGAGAATATGTTCTAGATTTGGGATGGTGGTGTTATTGTGAGGGAGGTTAGCGGGTGGACATGGCTTTGATCCATCAATATAGCCTAGGAGGTCATACCCAATGAATGGGGTATGAAACTGCAATTTCCAGGAGATGTAGTTGCTGGATGTTAGTTTTAATGGTGATAAGGGTATTATGAGTTTCATTGGTGTTGTGAATGATGGTCTGAGAAGAGTTGATGGCCATGAGAGAGAGAAAGCTAAGAAAGAAAGAGAAAAATTGGCTATCACTTAGATAAGCTCTGATACCATGACAGAATTATTGATGAATGATTTCCACACACCTCTTTCATTAATTCATCAATGTATAAATACAGAAGAAGTTAAGAAGGTTTGTTACAGATTCTAGAGATTGCAATTGATATATACAGCTAAGAAAGATTTAAACAAATCAATTGTGAATGATTCATAGCATTATCCTAGGACTAACAATAACAGAAGTTAGTTAGAACACACATTAGTCATCTGTTAAAATCTAAGTAAGATAGGAATATTTCAAGCTTATTAATATGCATGTAGTCATTTGGTAGCAGAGATTATGAATGAAAGTGCAACTGTTTGGTTATCATTTAAGGAGTGATTCCGTAATCTCTAGGATGATGCTTAGGTTTTCTTCCCTCTAGGCGTGAGTCCTAGAAATCCTACTTGTGTGATGCTAGCAGCCTCACTCATTTATCCATATTCCAGTTTTAAAATCTCAAATCCTTTTCTTCTTTGATCTAAACCCTAAAATCTCCGATTTTCCCGACTCTAACCTACCACAAAACACTTGTAGGACCAAATAAAATATGTCCTGAATCATGTAGATCCTCTTATAATCACCTCTTTGTGAAATTATTTATGTTTATCTTTTAATTTGGTTGAGTCTTGTACTTCAGTGATTCAAGTTGTACCTGAATTACAAAACTCGTATTCATATCTGGCTCATCAAGCCATTCATCCAGTTTTGTGTGTGATTTAGAGTTGATAGTTGATTCTTGAGATTTGTACAATGAATTTTAAGATTCTTAATTCTATGTTGATATGTGAGTGAAATACAATTCCATTGATCATCCGATCATATGTTTCTTTTTAACAAAGGGAAAAACGACCTAAACTTATTATTAAGGCAACTATTATTGTATACTAGACTGATACATACTGGTATGTATGCTTGCTCAGAGAACTGTATAAGAATTGTGATTGTTCTTACTTGTTCATTCATGGGTTCACATGTGGTTATTCTGCAGTGGACGAGGTAGGGGTGGTGCACTGGGAAGACTGCGTGGCGGTGGTGTCGGCGGCGGCGGCGGACGTGGATTTGGAAGGGGACGCGGACGTGGAAGGGGCCGTGGTGAAAAGGTATCTGCTGAAGATCTTGATGCAGATTTGGAGAAGTATCATTCAGAAGCTATGCAGATAAATTAAGTCATTCCTGGTGTCTTGTTGGTTGGTCCAACATCTTTCTTTCCTTGCTTTTGTGTGCTCGATCATGCAGCAATGGAACTATCTTCTATGTCTCAGCCAAGTCGTCTTAGTGATTTCACAAATACTTCTTAGAGAGAACTATCGTAATCTTTATTGTGGAAGTTTGGGGCTGTTATCATGTAATGCTCGGTTAATGGAGAGCTATCTGTATGTAATGTACTGTTACCTTTTGTTTGGTTAGCTTTATGATTTTATAAGTTGGGATAGGGAGTAGAACTATTTTCTTGTTTTTTCTTAGACAAAGAAAATGCTGTCTGCAAGGAGTGGAGAACCGAACTTTGACAGGAACTGCCTGATGCTCTATTGTCTACTGGTTGCATCGTCATCATAAAATCAGGGGGATAAGAATGGAGGTAGATTTCTTCATATTTCTTCCATTGAAATGGACTTGTCTTTAACTGTTAGCGCAGGCCCTTGTTAACGTTCTTTCTTAATGGCTGGGTTCTTGTTCAAGTTTCATCTATTCTGTGCAGTGAAATATCCGTTCCTTGATTGTTTCATGACTGCTGATGTAGCTTATTGTAGTGTGAACTGGCATCTCTGCTTCATTCAACCTGATGATGTTGAAAACATAGGTGGATATAGAAGTTGGAATATGATTTGCAGTTTGAATGGCAGTGGGTGCTGGTTAAACTACACTGACACGTGAGAGCTTTGCTTTGCCATTGCTTTTGGGCTGTACAAGCTATTTGATTCTGCTTAGTAGCGGGTTTCAAGCTGTTTTCTGGTTCATCTATTGCTCCGTTGGAGTATTTCAGCTAACATCAGTTCTTGCTGCGGTCATTCCGGCAGCTTGTGACTGCTATTGTGTATAAGTGAATTAGGTAGGAGACGCCTGGGAGTGAGAGCTAGTTTTACGTGGATGCCCTGAATCTCCTGATACCTAGCCTGCCTTTGCTTCTGAACTCAGCTGGTACACACCCTCAAGAGTCCATTATGTTTGCTGCAAATCATCTTGGACCAGAGGGTAAATCTAACAGCTCTTGAATTGCATTTTGAAAGCTGAAGTTGCATCCAGCAATGAAGCCTCTTGTCATTTCTATTATCTCCTTTTTTGGATTTTTGTGCCGGAGCATGTCTTTTATACTATAGGTGTTTTACATGTCCGCTTCAAAAAAGAAAAAAAAAGGCTAGAGCTCACTCCCCGTCAAGTTCACACGCTGTTCCTTAACAGAAATTTGTAAACGTCAGGTTATTCTCCACCAATTTTTCTGGAATCGGGCTGCTTTTCCACAGTTTTTCTTCCCGTATCCCTTGCGGATCTTACCACCGCAGTTCCATGTCCATTCAAACACCGTTACATCTGTTTCGGAGTTCAAAGTTAACCGAACTTGTAAGTTCAATGCAGCCCTGCCGGTGCTTTGAAAATAGCGTGCAAATGCTTTTCTGTAAGTATTCCACTCAAACACCACCGATAATTCAAATAAACTTGACCAATTAGAGTAATGTCAAGAATACAATTTAGTTATGCATCCAATTATAATATATGTTAGAAAACTAACATGTATATGGAAATTACCCTCAAAAGACTAAAATGGGAGGATAACTCAAGCAAAAGGAAAGCACTTGTACAACACAAAATAACATGAAATGCTACACATATTCAAGCTGAAAGAGCAAGTGTAAGCTTCAGGGGAGCTGATTTTGACATCAGCGTTTAGCAGTTCTTTGGCTCTCTCAGCTTATCCCAGCTAGAAAACAACAGCCCCAGCAGAGAATAGAATACGGCCTTGATGCAAGATATTATGAAGTTGCAACATGAAGATGGCCAGTACCATGGATATAGCAGCCGAAAAAACAGGCTTATGAAATGCCGAGGATACCGTCCAACCTGTGGCGGACAATTAATATTATTGCCAAAGACATGACAGGTATGCACTAGGAATGTGGAATCATGCATCAACTCAAGTTTCTTTTCCAAGTCAATAATTATTCAGGCATGATAAAAAAAAAGCTGTAAATGCACCTCATCATCTCAAGGATCGTATCATTTGATACAAATACCACATTGCATAAAAAATGACTAGTTGATTATAAATTCAATACCCAAATATGCACTTTCATGACAGTTCATTAATGAAATTTGCCAAGTAACTGGGTAGACGCCACTAGCAACCAGGGAAAAAAGCACTCACGGGAAAAAGCAAATCCAAAGCATCCCAGGCAGCATGACGGACAGCTCTAGTGGGATACATTGGACCGCCAGGAGAAGTAAAGCTATACAAACATGCCTTTAATCTTGTACTCGTGGTCATTCTCAATTCCATGCCTGCAGAAATTAATTACACTACCTACTCAGAATAACGTGCGATTATATCAGGTCGGTTCAATGTAAGACACTATTTTTGGAAAAGAGATGAATAATACCACCCTGGAGAACTTTAATTTGTGAAAGGTAATGCAATAGAACTGGCTCCACCTTTAACTTTTGAAGCTGACAAGCAAAAGAATTTGGAGACCATATGAATACGCAAATGTATTCTCTACAGGCAAGAAAGTAAACCCACTCATCTAAAACAAATGCCCTAAGGACTGAATATAGAATATACCTGATCTGCAAGTTCAATAACAAAGAAGTCTGCTGGACCACCAACCAAGAAAGCATTTGGAAAAATAGGAAATTGTTTTAAGAAGCTGTCGATCTTGTCAACTGCATAGCCCATACAAGAAAATGACAACCCATTTGTTGTTCAAGATTGAATCTATACAATTTATACAGCTTACCTGAGTTGTAAAAGAGTATGAACCTTGAGAGTAAAAGAAACAGTTCCCTCTGGGCCTGATTTAATGGAAGACTGACATTATTTTGCAATGCAAACGCCGTTCAAGGAAATTTTCACTACATATGCCAACTAAATGATAATTTCAAAGTCCACGCCATAATATTTCTAGGCATGCAGTCAAAGGCAAGCATGCAGAAAAAAAAAGCCATGTAAGAGTGAAACATCAATGCCTGACCTGCACTGGAATTCTGTTCAACCGCATAGGCTCCAAGGCAACTTCCTCAAGGAGATACTGAAATTAACAAGGACAAAGGTTAAGGAGGAAGATAAATAATTATACAGAGACCGTAATTCTACCATGTATATCCAGTAGGAGGGATTGCATTACATTGTTGGAAGGACACTTGCCTGAAATAAGGACTGGAAATGCCTTTTGTTTGTTTGGATGTCAATCCTGCAAAGTTTTACCAGGTTCAAGTCATTGTTGCATGCTTGGAATGGGAGAATAGAATATGCAGCGATATATCTTCAACCCAACAACATGGAAAGGGAAAATATGTTGTTTGTCAAATCCAAGTGTACGATTCTACTGATGGCTTGTTTGTACAGTAATTAACTGGACGTGCAACTTTTATCAACAGCACTCAATAATATGTGAAACTTTACTAGAAACTTATGATATCAAGGCACTCCAATACTTTGGTTTGCCATGTCTCCCTCTGAAAAAATGGATTTTCAGTGGTGGTACCAAATTTTGGATGTAAGAGATCCAGAAATTTGGTTCAAGATAAAAAGAAAAGAAAAGGCAAGGATGGACTCAGCTAATGTAATGTTAAGCCACTTAGAAATAGGTTAAACTGCCAAGGAGCAAAGGTTTCAATAACAGCAGGATATCAGGAATTAAAGTTAGCACAATCAAACAACTTAAGAGGTTGATAGAAATACCAGAAGCTAAATGAATAGCAAAATTCCTTTTCCTTTCTTCATTTCTTTTTTCCTGAACCATTTCTCCAATGAATGGCAGGACACCTTAACCTCTTTTCCTTTGTAAAAATATAATCCCCTTCACAGAATGGCATACACCACTTGCTCTAAGCAGTTAGAATTTTAATTAGTTGCGATCCAATAGTCAAAACACCAATTTCCCTCAACTAAATTGATTTCATATTTCAACCCAAACCCATCTGGAAAGAAAAAGAAAAAGAAAAAAACATAAGAAGTAAATAGAATTCTGCATCTCGAAGAGTGTCACCTTCAAAATTAACAATATTTCCCCATCTATATTCAGGAAAAAGAAAAGGCACATGGAGAATAAAACTCAATTCCTTTAATATTTCATGTATTGATCAACATGATAGACAGAGTTCCCAACATTCATTAGTAATTAGCAGCCCAATTCAACTTCAAAATCCTTTGATTCCTAGTAGCCACTAAATGACTACCATCCAAAGCTTGCTGATATTCTTACCACAAAACATTTGTAGCACCTTGAACAAGAGCAGATGAGAAACGAACAAGTACTTCAGTATTATCCAGCTGAGCTTCAAAAAGCTGCAGAAAACATGAGTGCAACTCGATGTTATATGGTCACCACTGATGGAATATAGAACTATAATTTCCCATAAGATTTTCATGTTTCAAATAAATCTGGATGGTCAACATAAAAAAAGAAACATAAACTTTCGAATTGCATTCATGCAACCCATATGATAACCTTCAACCACACACACATCTGAATTCAACAAAAACACAGATTCCGGAAATAAACTTAACTAAATTATTGCTCAAATTTCAAACCACTTATTTTCTTTTTAAATAGCAACACCTTCCCAAATCAAGTGAAACCCCAAAATTGGTATGTCATTTAAGCCCAAACTTGAATATAATAACTTCTAATTTTGAACAATAACACATAAATGATGAAACAATGTCTAAAATGATGAAACAAGGCCTAATCTAACCGTAGAAGCCACAAAACATGGTTTGCACATGTTAGGAATCTCTGCCAAAGATCCAAGACATGTCAAATGTGAAAATAGCGTCTACCCTGGGATACAAGACACTATTGGTATCTCTTAAATCCACAATTTATGTGAATAGTGGTTAATAAAAGCAGTCGTGCACCTTAAGGAAAGAATTTGAAATGTAAAGAAATCTAGCATGGATTGAGAAACAAGCATTTTATTTTCTTTTTCCTTCACAGCTAAAAGAGAAATTTCAACCCCTTTTCATTTCCACGTTTTCCATTGCAAGCAATTCTATATTATATTTCATCAAGTTTGGAACAGTCAAAATTACAACTGCCAGAGCCTACACTGTTTTGTCATTGGGAAGTTCAAATAAATTGCATTGCAACGAAGGAACAGCAAACAATAGATCAACTTGACGACCTACATATGCAACGCATACAGACAGCAGCAAAGAAGAAATCTCGAGAGGCTTCCTTGCTTGACATTCAACAAGCAACCAGGCGTGGAAAATATGGGTTTATATCAAGCTCTCAAAAGACTTGTTGTGTTGTGATTCTTTGTGGATGGAAAAGAGAACAAACATTACTGGAACTCAGCCAAGATTTCATACCCATTTATGGAACAAAAGAGAGAAAATATGTGATGCAAATGACTGGCTCCAGAGTTGGACAATCAAATGAAGAATTTGTTTTCCACTCTCAGGCACCCAAACATAATAATCAGCAAGCACATCGTAAAAGCACAATTGACCATCAGCAGCATCTTCAGCAGGAGAAATTTCATCTTCTTCCCTGCTGAAAATTATACCTGTGTTCGATGTCAACGCAAGAAAAAATCCAGTGGTTATGGAACAATAAAAAATATGCATAATATAATAGGCAAAAATGAGAAACAACAACAGCAGCCCATTAACACAAATTGATAAAAACATCTAGTTTTAACTGACCTCGAGCGCGATCATCAACTTCCAAAGCAATGTCAGCAAACAATTCTTGTAACAAGTTCGGTCTCTGAGATGCAGAAGCTAGTGCCTGCAATTGGTTACTAAAACATCACGTAATTTTTTTTTATGAAATAAGGACACTCAATCTCACTCTGTAAAACAAACATTGGATTGATTCTCAAGCAAGAAATGAAAAAAAAAAACCCACCCACCCTATAGCCCTCTAGCTAAGCAAATTCTCTATTAGGACAAAAAATTATCAAATCTTGATTTAAATCCGAGTATAAAAACTTTCCTTAATCCGCTTGACTACATAATGACGATGGTAAACAAAAGGATCCAAAATAAAGAAATGGAAAATAGAGTGCAAGAGAAGGAAGGAACCCTTTGCAGCTTTTTCTCGATTTCAACGGTGAGAGCCTTCAGATAAGATGAACTTCCAGTTCCTGGCGTCGTTAAACTTGTCTTTTCCATTTTCATTTCTTTATCTAATTTACTATCTTAACAACAATCTTCAACCATTGGATCCAAAAATCTCCCTCCCTAGGCTGATAAATAAATTCCGACCCAAGAAAACAATAAAATTCTCGTCTCTTGCGAAACCAAACGGAGAAGCTTCTCTTCCTCCTGCATTCAATTCAATAATCTAGAACACAGCTTCTTTTTTAATTTTTAAAGGGGATTAAGCGACGTGTCACTGTTTGGTCTTGACGAGACCGGGCACGTAAGTTACAATAATGCTTATATGGCTCGTCAAAGGTAACGGTGGTCGCTTTGGATTATGTTAGGAGGATAAATTAGGAGTTGATTATAACTTAGCCCCGTAGTTAATCAAAACTAATGAATTAGTCCTTGCGGTGTAATAAATCCTTAAGTAGTCACTCGACATGTTGATTATCCTCAACCATTCTCAATAAGTATTTTTTCTTTTTGTCCAAATACACCTCTTTTCCTGATAGAATCTTATCACCTTACCTACTCTATCTTCATCTGTCTCTTTAAAAAAAAAAAATTAAATAAATAAATAAAATTGAATGAGAACATAATTGATGAAAGCAAGGAGCTGTGGATGAATTTAGAAATATAGGGTTTTGATCAAGTTTATAGAAAACCCCACAAAGATCTGTTTTTCTTTTTTCTTTTTAAGAAAAAAACAAAGTGATAAATGTACAAAGATATTGAGAATGACGGATTTGCATAACACGAACATAATTGAGCACTAGTGATTGAGAAAAAAGGGGCTTTAAAGGTTTTGCTTTGTGTGTTCGCAAAGCAAAGCTTACGGAGAAGCAATATTTTCTTGTCCCCAAGAGATGATCTTTTACCTTGGGGTTCATATTGCCTTGAATTCACATGGGGGCTTTACGACTTCCAAGTCCTGATCAATGGAAGATACCTCCACCAGCTGCTTATTTTCCTTTTAGGCAAAGAAAGGTAATCGATGCACCAACTACCCAAACAGCACTCACATGTTCCTTCTGCTATGAAACACTGAGCAATGGAGAGGTGCAATGCATATCAACATAACTAACACACCAAATTAATCCGACAGAAATATGCCTAGCTTCTTACAAACCCCAGAAGCTCCAGAATCAATTTTAGCAATTAGAACAATTTAGGATGGCATTCAAGAACGTCGAGGATTCATGGTCTTCACCGATAATTCTGCTGCAGTCATGTGTCCCTATTATAGACTGATTTTTGAGAAACTTCGTTTGCATCTGAGTATAATATATCATCTTCCAACTTAAACTGCAATGCGGCGAAGGTTTCACAATCAAACAGGAAATAAGACCACTGTATAACCACTCGACCAGTAAGTGTAAGATGATTTGAGAATACAAGCCGTCCTTACATAACATAAATTGGAATGTGCACACTGTACAAATGGTCTGCATACCATAAAATGCAGAGCCAAGCGAAAAATCTTAGGAAGGCGACAGCTACTAGAACCAAAGTACACACAAAATGAATAAACAAATGAATAAACTCACCAACCCATAAGTGTTCTTCTAACTGTATCCACAATCTGATTTCTAGCCATCATATTTGATAACTGAAATTTGCAGTTCTCCTCTAGAAGAAATCTGTATATCTCCCATTCACGATCGGAGGTTGAATACCTTCCTATTTCAGCCTAAGAACCAAAATTGCAAAGCGTTAGAAATATTTCACTGTTTATGGGAAACTTTAGAACTGAATTCAGATTTCCATCTGCACTTGGCGACTGACATGAAGTTATCAGCCTCTTCATTATAATGTTGTTCTATTATATTAATAATAGCAGTTGCATCAGAGATAGAAGGAAATAGGATCAGTAAATTGCTTATAAAGCATTCTAGTGCCCTAATTCCAAGCCACATTGGAATTGTCCTATGCATAGCATAATTCCCATTCAAAAACTCCAAGGCAAGTTGAATGAAGATGCAATGTGCAGATGCATCTTGAGTTTTTCTTTCTAATGCAATGACTTCTTACCGAAAATATGCAGATCCCAAGTGCTTTTAGAGCATGTGTAATATCATAAAATACTCTGGGTCTTCCCTTTCCAGATAGCTCGACTGGATTAGAAACTAGAAGTTCAGTATCAGGTCCCCGGTTTGCTATAATCACACGTAATGGATGAAGCATTTCAACCTTCAAACGGAAACACAAGGCACTTTGCTTCTCAGGATCCACTATCTTTTTTCCATCCTTTTGCTGAATAAATAGGTCCAAATCACGATGACCATTGGTCACCAGTGAGAATCGACCATAAGCTATCTGTATCAGAAAAATAGCAAACAATATGGGCGAATAAAATGACAATATTATCCTTCTCTGCATCAATGCACTAAGTGCTAACACAATTTCAAGAAGGTAGAAGATGGAATAATCTGATCATAACGAATTTGGCTCAGTCTTCCATGTAATCCTTCTTTTTATAATAAACCCGTCTTTTTGGAAGCTATTGCATTTCAATGATATGCATCTTTTCACATCTAGTTCTAAATTTTGCTTCTGACCCCTTTATTTAGGGGAAGGGGTAGGCTGGTGTAACAGTCCTATCTTTGATTTGCTCCTATTTAAATTTAAAGTAATCATATTAAGATATTTTAAATTTGAATTTGTTTGAATTTCTTTCCTATTTAAATAGAATTCTAGGCTACGAAAAAAAGAGGATGGAAAAACTTATGGGCTTTCTACTAAATCATAAGAGAATTGGACAACTTTGAATATGCTTTTATAGAGAACCGGACAACCTCAAATATGCTCAGAAACTATCTTTCATCTTTTATTAATTAGGTCTTTGTAGTTAATCTCTTTTAATTCAATAAAAGTGCTCTTGTTATCATCTTGAATTATCAAATTTGTTACAATTGATGTCAGAACAGTAGATCCATGATAACAAGGATATCATAACTTATTAAAGCAGTTGCCTGCATGAAACAACAGGAGGAGCAACAACTACACCAACAAACTCAACAAAGAATTTTGAAAGAACCAGTGCGACAACTTCAAAACAAGTTAGCTAAAGGAACCTATCTAATCTTGAGGGCAAGGTTTTTAACGGGGGTAGAATTGTGACAGTCATAGCCTTGATTTACTTCCATTAAAATTTAAAGTTATCAGATTAGAATCTTTAAAATTTAAATTTTAATCTGTTTGAATTTATCTTCTATTTAAATAAAATTATATGCTATGGAAAAAAGAGGATGAAAAAACTCATGGGGGCTTTCTACTAAGTCATGGGAGGAATGAACAATCTCTAATATGCCCTATGAATACAAGAGCAACCTCAAATGTACTCAAAAACTATATTTTATCTTTTTATTCAATTACATTTTTGTAATCATTTTTTTTTAAACTCAATAAAATTACTATTACTATTAACCTAAATTATCAAGTTTGTTACAGCTGGGCCAATATAGAAGCCTAACAAGTTTAGGTAACTGGTGCTGTCTTGTCAATGCCGGCACAGAAACATTCGCAGCATGAAATGATTAAGGGCCCATTCTAAGTTCACCATAGTGATAAACTTAAAATACTAACAATGGACAGAATCTAGTTAATCCTAAAAATATATATTGGATAAATATGGTGGAAGATGCAAATCCATACCTGTATATTGCAGTCTTTTAAAGTTCGCATCACATCATAAAGAAGACCCTTGTGATCAACACAATGCACTTGAAGCAGCGAATGAGCAGGGCTCAGTGAATTGTCTATCATTACATCTGTCCTTTTCAATTTCATCATATCTGGGCTAAGAGCTTGTGAATGGATTTCTTTATCTGATATCTCACAATGAAATAATTCATCTGCAATAACTGGAGAAAGAGAACACATGCCCTGAAGACATTCATACTCGGGCCCTGCCAATCGAAGTTCACAACTGATACATGATTCACCTAGTACAGCATGCAATTGTTCACATGTCTCATCTTGTCGTTGCTTTGTGTGTAATAGCTCCCTGTAACAAAATTGTGGAATAGAATGGACATTAATACACCCACAAAATCTAGCCCAGACTCCTGGGTTTTTAATTACAATTGATCTCATGATCGATTCAGAGAAGTGTTCAATGACCTGATGGACATCAGACAGAATCTAGCCATATCTTCAACTTCCACGAACAACCATTCACTTCACTACGAAGTATAGATCATCATTCTTATCATGTCATTGTCAATTGTTCATGAAAAAAATTGGTAGGTCAGCAAAAACTTGGGAAGAACCATGCCATAAATAGGCACGGTAGATGATAGTTTCCAAGGACAACAAAGTAGCTGCCATCTCTATTCACTCAAACTCAATAACAAAAAACCAAGGAAGTACTAGCTTACGTTACCTCAGCCCTCAGTAACTCAAGGCCTAAGATATGCAGTGCGTGGTTTAGACAATTTTTCCATTGACTTGAATTAAAAGGAAGGACAGAATTCTCCTTATACAGTAGAAAAAATCAAGATTGACCCCACCCAAGACAGGAATTCGAATAAATTCCAAAAGAGAAAGAAAGAAAGAAAAAAATCTTACAGTTTATCAGTAACGAAAAAGAGGTCCAAGACTTTGCCATCTGGGGTTGTAGTAACTTTGACCCTCTGGATTGTTAGCTCCAGCTCACACAAAACCTGATTAACATCTAACAAGAAAAACATTTTCCAATTGCATCAGAGATAGAATTATCATCATCAGACTAACCCAAGGAAGCAGTAAGCAGCGACGAAAGCAAAGATTACAAAAAAATAAAAATGTACTCTATTAATTACCATGCAGCAATCCTTTCCTGTCGAGACTAAAGAACTTCAACAAGTAAACCGGACAAGACTTGGATTGCTGCTGGTTCCAGTAAAAGGAGACCGAACACGAAGGGCATACAGATAAAAGTCTGTTCTTCAAATGAGTCCATCTTATAATGCACTGTGAGTGTGGAACCACCCACAATACAATGTAGCACCATTTCCCATCAGTTGAAACATCTGCTCCATAATTATCACTTCAATAATTGTAATAATTAATTAATAAAAACAAAACCAAATAATATTGGTAAGAATAACTACCTCCTTTGGTAATGAAAAGTCCATAGTCAAGAATTACATGAAAAATATCGCAGGCAAGGCCGGTCTTGTCGGGACAATTAACGGTGATCACGTGAGGATCTCCCGCCTTCTTTCCTTTCTCGATCAAAACAGCATCGTCGCTTGGCACTTCCATCTCCTCCGGCAAACCCCAGTCAAAATCAGATTGTGTTTTCTTTTGCAGGGCTTGACTTTCTAGTAAAATCTAGAAACTGGAAAGGATAACAAGGGGAAAGAAAGATGGAGGGGGTGGGGGAGGGGGAGGCTGTTACTTTTTACTATTTTTAGTTACAGCTAATGTGATGACAGAGACGAGAGAGAGGAGGAGATCCACGTTAGCATTCGGAGAACAGGTATGCTATTGACAGGTGGCTACACACACGTGATTGTCCAACCAACAAGTTATAAAATTAATGAATAAATAAACCTCTCCAGTAATTTTAACCAAACTCAAACTCTAACTATTTAAGATGGTGTTTGAATGGAAGGTGGTTTATGTTTTTTTTTTAGTAAAATATATATTTTTATAGCTTTTAGAGGTATAATTTGTGTTTAAAAGATATTATATCTTTGACAAAAAACCACCACACCTCCAAGCCAAACACAAAGCTTCCCTCAGGTGGCTATATTTTGCTTGTGGTGATTGTCGGATGCTTTGTTTCCTTTTTTTTTTTTTAGTTTTAATTGGATATGTTTTATCATAAAATCACTATTAAAATCCTAATTTCATTAAATTTTATTATCCATATCAAATTATCTTTATCAAATTTAAATAGATAAAGATTAAAATATTTTTCAATTTAAATCTAAATTCTAATAAATTAAGTTTTTTTAATTAAATCCTGGATCAAGATACAAGAATATATAATATATGATATTGAATTATAATAAACCATACTAAAAAAACATGTGCAACATATATTATTCATATATTATTGTAATATGTTTGGTGCCTAATGATGATGCATGAAGGGATGGTCGTTTCCCTTCCTTTTTAAGCTTTAATTGATTTAAAACCTAATGAAGTCAAGTTTTATTAACCCCATCAAATTATCCTTATGAAATCTAAATATATATATATATATATATATATATATATATATATATATGAATATCAATATATTTTTCAATTTAAATCCGTCACTTAATAATAAATTGTTTTTTTTCATTAAATCTTGAATTGATAGAATAATACAAAGATGGATAATATATAATATTAGTTTTTAAAAACACGGTGTAAATTATGTTTATTTAAATTTTAAAGTTTATTTTTATTTAAATAATTTTTTATATAATTTCACATCGTTTTAATGTGCTGATATTAAAAATAATTTTTTTTATTTTGATATATTTTTAAATAAAAAGCACTTTGAACCGCCACCACCACAATAATCCCAAACACACCCACCTTAAGAATTCATCTCCAACAATTTATTTTAGTCATCATATTTTATCTTAATGATATTTCAGGGAGTTTTTGTGGTTACAGTATATACAATTTAGACTTAAATTAAGCTCCTCGGTGTAAAAACTCATTTTAATAAAACATAGACGAACTTGGTTAAGCTTCAGCCACCGTATTAAATAAATGAGTGATAAATATGGATCATAGAGATTAGTAACCTCCCACATATGAATCCTCGGAGACAACAATCGCAAGTGTGCTTTCGTTAGACATCTCGAAGGTCTCTCATGTAAAGAGAATTGATGTCCAGATGTAAAGCAGCAAGTATATCAACATAGTTCATATGATATTGCTCATTATTTCAAGA
>Ga0325411_1003508_pt1 | contig 17688 bp, 5 predicted proteins | sample PopdelMetagenome_13_FD_206181 | JGI IMG/M metagenome (GOLD analysis project Ga0325411, IMG submission 206181) | Populus deltoides microbial communities from Bellville, Georgia, United States - Xylem-PdIQD-R4 | ecosystem: Host-associated > Plants > Phyllosphere > Stem > Wood/Secondary xylem...
TTGTGCAAAAACCAAAAATGTCCTTAGGACTAAACAATACAAACAAACAAACCATGATAAAATTACAACTAAGCCCCTGAAAATAAGGTTTAAAAAATTGAATTGTAAGGGTAATGTAGTAATTCAATTGTTCTATAAAACATGAAAAATACAAAAATACCCTTGTGCAGAAGGCATTGCAATATTTTATTTAAGTGTTACATTAGTAATTTTATCATGTATTAAAAAATAAATTTATCAAAATAACTCCGTACAATCCTTAAAAGATATTTATATTATGGTGAAAAGATTACTTTGCCCTTAAAAAAAATTTTAAAGTTAAAATGATCGGGTAGTAATTACACTATTATAATAAATAATATTGTGTTTTGGGACACAATAATATTGGGATAGCAAATATATATTTTCAAAATCAAATATATAAATTAACAACAAAATAAAATTTTATATAATAAATTATTAAATATAATTATAAATAAATAAATAAATAAATACTAGGCCTAAATCGGTGTCTACAATCCCGGCCCATAAGATTTTGCTCTCTTTACCTATATAACTCACACCACTGCAGCTTGCTTGCCTTGTGAATTCTCTCTCTCTCTCAAACAAATTTATTTGTTTTTGTAATTGATTGAAAAAGAAAGAACAAAAAAAAAAAAAAAAAGGGGGGGGGGAATAAACAGAGACAGAAGATGGCGACGGCAGAATCGTTGGTGGCGCAAATCCAAGGGCTATCAAGCAACGCGGTGGATTTAGGGTTGTTATCGATTCACTTGAAGAAAGCAGATGAAGTGCTACGCAATGAGTCGACTCGGCTTTTGGCTTTTCTTGAACAGCTCGACCCGACTCTTCACTCACTCGGTTATCTTTATTTTTTGTGAGTTGCAGCATTATTCTTTATTTATTCTTAAAAAAAATACGTTCACTGTGATATGTTTAGCTAGTTAAATTATTATTATTGTTATGAGATAGTTTTATTGTTAAAAAGAAGAAGAAAGAAGTTTTCGAAGTTTTAGGGTTCATTGTATTAGAAATGGATGGTTGTTGAAATTTAAGAAAGACTAAGTTTTGAAATCAGAAGAAGAAGAAGGGTATGACTATTATGTTGATTTGGGTTTTTAGAGAATGAGTTACTTTTGTGGTTTTTTATTTTTATTTTTATATATAATTGTATATGTATTTATTTACTTATTTATAAGTGGTGAATGGGTGGCAGAGAGGCATGCACTTCTGGGCCGGTTACCAATGAGCAAGCGAGAAGACTGGTTTTGATCGTTTCCAGGTTTCTCACTTGTTGTGTTGCAGACCAGATTCGTTTGGCGTCGGAAAAGTGTATTTTATTTTTGTTTACCCTGGATTAAATTTAAAATGTGTGTGATTAGAATGTTGTTTTTCTATTTACTTAGTTGATGCTAACTAATCTTTTTGAGTTGGCAGTCATAGTTGTTAGTAAGAGATTCAAAGACCAAGTTTTGATGCTTGAAGTACCAATACGTGGTGTGGCCCCTTTGCTGGAAGCTGTGAAAAAACTACGCTCTTCCTCTGAACATTTGACTGCTTTGCATCCGGATTTTCTTCAACTTTGTTTGTTGGCTAAGTGCTATAAAACTGGTCTTTCCATTCTGGAGGATGATATTTTTGAGGTTGATCAGCCACGGGACTTTTTTCTCTATTGTTATTATGGGTGAGTGAGTTGCTGCTTGACCTTCTGTACCCGCTGTTACTTTCATTATGCTAAGCTGCTTTGCTTGATCTGCTGTTGTTCAGTTAATAATTTGTTGTGTCTGCTTTCTAATTGACTGTTTCATTATGTAATTTAATTTAGCAATTAATTTCACAAACTAGAAACTTAATAATTTGTGCTTGTCTGATGAATAGAGTTAGTATCTTTTCTCTTTGGGATGATTATGTAATTGAAAATGGCAGGATTATTTTGTATCTAAGATGATGTTAGAACATCTGCATGGTTGTCAAGTGTACTCCCATGGAGGAGACTTCAATGGGCTTGCTGTATAAGTCCAAAACCTGTGAGTTGAAATCATGTAAACAAGCATAACAATTGCACATGAAAACACATTGGAGTTTCCTGCTTTTAATGGTGACATAACCTTTACCTCACCTAGATACAAATCATTTAAGCATCTTGCAACCAATTTGTCATCTCTTGTATTTAGATGAGAAATTTCTTTGAATGCATCTGACATTTGACATCATGACAGGGGGATGATATGTATTGGACAAAAGCATTTTCAGAAAGCACTGGAGCTTCTTCACAATGTATGTGATCTAGTTAGAATATGTTTGTCCACTTTGACAATTTACTCATGTTGCAGTAGTTTTACTTCGGTACTAGTTCTAATTGCTTCTCTCTCATCTCAGGTTGTGACGGCTCCTATGTCTTCTATAAATGCTATAGCTGTTGAAGCATTCAAAAAATATATATTGGTTTCTCTCATTCAAAATAGACAGGTATGCTTTAGTCTTCTGACATTTATTATATGAATTTGGGATGTATTCAGCAATCTATGGTCATGATAGGACAAGTAATTAGTTTTCCAAGCTTATGTGTTTCTTCCTTCAGTATTATTCTTTGCTGGCCTGGATTTGCATTCTAGATGAGTTTTGACATCACAAGATCACCTATAATTCATTTCTCTCTTAATTTCTTTGAAACAGCATTTTATGTTTTCTTTCTCTCTGTTTTTTTGGTTGTTGCTGGCAGTTCTCAACCAGCCTCCCTAAGTACACTTCTTCAGCAGCTCAGAGAAATTTAAAGACCTTGTGTCAGGTGATTACAACTTCTAAGCTGTACGTTGCAAGCAAAATTGATTGTTGATTTATAGTGTCCACATTAATACTTTAATTATCATTTGTGTTCTTGACAAAAAAAAATTTCAGAAGTTGTTTAACTGAATCTCTAACACAGCTTGCAAAAACAAAAGAACCACAATGACTGAGTGGATAGTGTGGCTTGTGTGGAAATGAATCACTTTTTTTTCTTTCCCCCCCTTTTAGGCGTGCTTAAAAATTCATAGAACTACCCAGCTTGCAAAAACAATAGAAGTTGTTTAACTGAATATGTAACATAGCTTGCAAAAACAATAGTACCACAATTGCAAAAACAATAGTACCACAATGACTGAGTGGATAGTGTGGTGTTTTTGGAAATCAAGCACTTTTTTTTTACTTTCTCCCCTTTTTATGCGTGCTTAAAAAAACTGTCCTCTCTTAAATTGTATTATCCTATGCATGGAAACTAATTTTATCATAGAACTACCCAGCTTCCAGTGATAAAATTCTATTCTAATTTGCTTGGATAAAAGCTGCTTTCACCATGGATATGTTAGGTTGAATCTATTTTAAAATGTAATGTACCATATCAATCTCTTTGGTTATCTTACATTCATCAAATGGAATAAATGGTATTCGTTTTTCTTTTCTATTTTTGATGAAATATTTGCTGTTTCCATCAACAGTGTTTGTGTCTCTTCATGCAGAATTCTGCACTCATATTTTTGATGAAGTTTTTGGGTTCTATTGTCTTACAAACTTTCTTTTACCCTTTGAGCAGCCCTATATGGAATTAGCAAGTAGTTATAGCAGTGGAAAAGTTTCAGAATTAGAGACATACATTCAGACAAACAGGGAGAAGTTTGAAAGTGTGAGGCTACAGTTATACATTTCACATTTACACATAGTGAGACAAATTTAAGATCTACTCATCATCATCTAAAACAGGCTTTGTATTCTTTTTCAGGACAATAATCATGGACTGGTGAAGCAAGTCGTATCATCCATGTATAAGAGAAACATTCAGAGATTGACCCAAACATATTTGACTCTTTCCCTCCAAGACATAGCCAAAATTGTGCAACTTAGCAGTCCTAAAGAGGCAGAGATGCATGTGCTTCAAATGGTAGTTTCCTATGCAATTATCCTTGATGCTAAGCTTCCAGCAGTTTCATATATAACTTTCCTTTTATTTTTTTTGTATGATCAATTTATTGCAAATACTGAAAGTAGAAAGACCACTAATAGTGCACTCCTGTATCTTATACCATAATTTAAATTAACAATTTCATTTGAAATTGTAGATCCAAGATGGTGAGATATATGCAACAATCAACCAGAAAGATGGTATGGTTAGATTCTTAGAGGATCCAGAACAATATAAAAACTGTGAGATGATTGAGCATATCGATTCATCAATTCAGAGGTACAGTAGCTGGGATTTTACACTTTTATTTATAAGTTAAGTACTTCCATTCTACTGCCAATTTCAAGGGAAAAATTATTTGAGGATAACAATGAACATACTCTAAGGGCCATTGCCTCAAGCTATGTCAATAATCTTAGACGTGCAACTAAAGGGTGCAGGTTTCGATTCTTGAGAAGTTCATGCACATATGATGACCCAGACTATTTGCAAATATCACCACCCAAGTTTACACTCCAATGGGACTACAACTAGATTGTGATTATGGATCAAAATCTCATAAATCATCTTATGAACACAAAAACTATTTGGATGTCTTTGCCAAACATGATTGAAGTGCCTTGTAACTTTTTTCTCTCAGGTGAATATTAACCTTTTAAGACCATGATAAACTCATTATTTGCATTGTACATCTTATGGTTTGGTAACAATAGATATGAATTGCATTATTGGTGGGGACACCAGACGCATGTTGTATATTACATGAGTATATATATGGACGGAGACGACAAAGAATGGCCTGACTTGTTACTTTTTGGTTGGGAGATTAAGCTCATTTAGGTCGATTTCATTGTTTTTGTTTTATTTGTGTTATTTATGTTAAGACAATTTTAATTGATGGACTGAGCTCAATAGTGATGTTTTAGGGTTATGATATATTTTTCTTTTTGTGAGATAATTTTTTATTTTACTATTCCTCTGAATTCTCCTTCTTCCTAGCTTTTCTTTCCCTACTTTTAATTCCTGGCTTCTTTCTTTCTTTCTCTACTTTTATCTTTCTTTAGATTATTGTCTTATATCAACTTTGGTATCAGAGCATAGGCTTTTAATTTTTTTACAGTTAATCGTTCTCTTAGGGCTTGTGAAAATCCTCAAAATTCAACACTGTTTCTAAAACTTAGAAATTGTGTAGAATCATCAATAGTTGATCTAGATTGGGAAAAAAAAAAATTGTTCATCTTCTAACACAGACCCATTCATCCCTAAACCCTAGACATGCTATCCCCTCAGCCACTACCATGACAATCATAACAGCCGATCGTCTTCCTTGTCTTACGCAGTATCTGCCATTTTAACACCTAAGAAAGATGAATCATGGAGAATGTGTGTGGATAGTCGAGCTATCAACAAGATTACAATTGACTATCATTTTTTCATTCCTCGATTGGATGGCATGTTAGATGTGATGGCCAAAGCCTAAATTTTCTCTAAGATTGACCTAAAAAGTATCATCATATTAGAATCCATCCAGGAGATGAATGGAAAATTGAATTTAAAATTAAAGATAAATTATATGAGTGACTAGTCATGCTTTTTGGCTTTTCCCATGCACCAAGTACTTTTATGAGGGTAATGACATAGGTGCTTAGGCTTTTTATAGGAAAATTCTTGGTGGTGTATTTTGATGATATCCTTATTTATAGCAAAACCAATGGAGCATTTAGATCACCTCATTCAAGTTTGTACCATCATAAGAAAAGTTTGTCAATGTCAAAAAATGTTCGTTCTTCATAGATCTAGTGGTTTTCTTAAGGTTTATATTGTCATGTGAGGGAATCTCTGTTGATCCCTTAAAAATCCAAGCAATTGTAGATTGGCCTGAGCCTAAGACTATTCATGTAGTTCGTAGTTTTCTTGAGCTTGTGACTTTCTTTTGTCGTTTCATCAAAGGATTTAGCACCATCATGTCTCTATCATAAATTGTTTGAAATAATGAGTTTCAATGGAGTAAAAGAGATAGTAAGACATTTGTGAAGGTTAAGAAGAAGATGACGGAGGCCCTAGTAATGCAGCTTGCTAACTTTACTAGGTGTTTGAAGTAGAATGTGATGCCTTAGGAGTTGGTATAAGTGGAGTACATAGTTAGGAACGTAATCATGTAGCTTTGGTGAGAAACTTAACGAGGCCAAATCAAAGTACTCAACCTATGATAAAGAATTTTATGTGGTAGTTTAGGCCTTGCGCTATTGGCGCCATTATTTGCTATCACAAGAGTTTGTTTTTTACTCTAACCATTAGGCCCTTCGCAATCTCAACTCTCAAAAGAAGCTCAACCATAGGCATGATAATTGGTTTGAGTATTTGCAAGCCTATTCTTTTGTATTGAAATATAATTCTAGAATAGAAAATAAGGCGGTAGATGCCTTGATTTGTGTAACGCTGTTATTCGTAATGAGTGTTGAAGATACTGAATTTGAGAGACTCAAAGAGAAGGATGAATCTTTGGAGAAATATACATGGCATTGAGAGATGAGAGTAACTGTGTTGTAGATGGTTATTACCTCTAGGAAAGGTATGTGTTTCCAGATAATAAGCTTTGTATCCCGAAGACATCAATGCATGATTTTTTGATGTGGGGATTCATGTTGGAGGTTTTTCAAGACACTTTGGAAGAAATAAAACCATTGAAGAGGTGTAACGTCAATTCTTTTGGTCTAGCTTAAAAAAAGATGTAGCTAAGTCGGTAGGTCAATGTCGAACATGTCAACTAGCCAAGCATAGAAAATAGAACATTAGTCTTTACACTCTTTTGCCTATTTCCATTTGCCCTTGGTAAGAAGTATGAATTTTGTGCTTAGGCTTTCATGTACTGCAAAGAAGCATGATTCTATCTTTATGATTGTCCATCACTTCTCTAAGATAGCCCATTTTATCCTTTGCACTAAGACCATGGATGCTTCTAGAGTTGCGAAAATCTATTTTCACGAGATTGTCAAGTTGTATGACATTCCCCAAACCATAGTCTTGAATAGGGATGTTAGGTTTATGAGTTATTTTTGGAAGACACTTTGTCATATGATGAGAACTAAGTTGAGATTTTCTAGCGCCAACCACCTCCAAACTGATGGTCAAAATGAGGTGGTTAATAGGAGTTTAGGCAATCTTTTAAGATGTCTAGTGCGTGATCATAATAGGAATTGGGATTTGGTTCTTCCTATGGCCTAGTTTGCCTATAATAGCTCCGTCAATAGATTAACAGGCATGAGTCCCTTTGAAGTTGTACATAGTTACAAGCCTAGAAAGCTTTTAGATGACCTTCCTATGTCTTCTTATGCTAGGTTGTCTGAGTCATTTGTACAGAGTTCAGGATTTACATGTTGAGATCACGAAACAGATTCAAGCAAGTAATGTGCAATATAAACTTCAAGTTGATGTACAGATGACACAATAAATTTAATGTTGGAGACCGTGTTATAATACTAATTAGATCCAAATGGTATCCTTTAAGAACTAATAAAAAATTGCAGGCATGTAGTGCTGGGCCATTCAAAGTGCTACAATAAGTTTGTCCAAATGCTTATGCTATTAATTTACCACTTGATTTTGGCATTAGCTCCACATTTAACATTGAAGATCTAGTTGCATATAAAAAACCACATCCTATTCCAAATGATCCTTTTGAGATGCCATCTAATCTCATTCTTGATGATCTTATTGAAACCTCTACCCCATTCACCTTGACATCACCACAAAAAGATAATATTGATGTTATTTTGGATGAACAAGTTTTTACCAAGGATGATGAAGTTTAATGGTTTCTAGTTTTTTAGGTAGATTGACCTGATTCAGGTTTTCTTAGATTACTAGAGATACATTGCAACAAATTGATCCAGATTTTTAAGGGTTGAGTTTCTTCAATCCCGAGAGAGTTGGTAGGGACACCAAATCCAGACCATAGATTACATGAGTATATGGACAGAGATGATTGATGGCCCGACCCGTGTTACTTTTTGGTTGAGAGACTGAGCCCAACTAGGTCTATTTCATTGTTTTTGTTTTATTTATTTGGGTTATTATGTTAAACAATTTTAATTGATGGGCTGAGCCAAATAGTTGGATGTTTTAGGGTTATGTTATTTATATTATTTTATTTATTTATTTTGTAAGACAATTTTTAATGATTTAATAAAAATAACAAGCTATTTTTCTCTGAATTCTCTCTTCTGCCCAACTTTTCTTTCCCGCTTTTAATTCCTGTAATTCCTGGCTTCTTTCTTTCTCCACTTATTTTTCTTTAGTTTATTGTCCCACATCAATCATGTTATATTAACAGTAACAAATGACTAGATGGTGTTTTCAACATCGGGACAAATTATTTACACAAATTATTTACACGGCTTCATTTCAGTCTTTGATGATTATTTTGGTAATTCTTAACCTTCTCTATTTTTGTTATACTAGGATAATGACATTGTCAAAGAAGCTGACTGCAGTGGATGAACTCTTATCATGTGATCCTTTGTACTTGGCAAAGGTGAGCTTACTACATTGATTCCTGTAATACTTGTTAGCTGAACTTGTTTAGGATCTAGTATGCACTACTAACTAATCTGTTTGCTCCTTTGATTTTTTAGGCTGGAAGAGAGCGTCAGAGATTTGACTTCGATGATTTTGACCCTGTTCCTCAGAAATTCAACATTTAATGGAAATTGGTGGATTTTGGAATACAAGTGTTATTTAATTGAGAATGATGTTAGGCTGCTGCACATGGCTCCATGTTAAAAGAAATGGTAAAATTAAAGCCCTTGTTTCACTTCAGAGCATAAAGATTTTTGGTGTCAAATTTCTTTTCTTTTCCTAGGTTTGTCTTTTAGGTATAAGCGGCAGATTATGATAGAAGTCCAGTTTAGTTTGCAACTCATTTCAAGTATTGTATACATGTTCTGTCTATCTCCAGGACAAAGCTGCCTGCTCTTTATTCTTAATATTTCATGTGGAGTTTTGATATGGACATGAATCTTGATGCCCTGTTGAATTTGCCATAACCTAGTGAATGTTGTTGCCAGGGTGAGAAATAAACATACCAGAATTCTTGAATGGTTTAGAAACAAATATTAACAATTAGCAAACAAAACCATAACAGAAGCAATGTTCACTCTCGTTAGCTCTAGATTTTTGTCAAATTTGTACATTCTAGTCCCTGTATTTTGCAAGATTTACAATTTTATTATTGAACTTAATTTCCTATTAATTTTATCCTTTAAAGTTTTGTTTTCATGGTTTTAATCTAATGTGTTCTTAAATGTTTCGATGTAAGGAACATGACATTTTCACAAATGGTGCACAAAAGTAGTTTTATTTCATCCCTCAAGTTTCAATTTGTTCATCTTGTGTCCTTGTTCTTTTAGGTTATTGTGTTTTTGATTCTATACTTGGTTATATTTTAGTAATTGCAAGTTGAGAGAGAACAGAGAAAGTTATCCAAGGAGCGAGTGATTTTAGCAACCAGTTACTTCAGTTTTGGTGGGATCTATGAATTGTCTTTTAGTCTTTACATAAAAAAAATTCAATGAAAGTTGTTTTATTTTAATAATGTTATGAAAAGTAAATTGGGTCTCAAAAATATTTTAAACTTTGTTTTTATATTTTAATAATGTCATGCACCTTTAAAAGACCATTAAAGTCTACGTCGCAAAAATCTCATTTATCTAGTTAAAATCCACTTTTAAACTCAAATTTGAGTTCAGATTTTTCAATATAGAAATTTCAAAAGCTTTAAAGCACGAAAGAGTTAAAATTAGTACTGGCGAACTCATATCAGCCAAATGTTTCATTTGATGGTAAATTGGGACTTCAAGAACATATATATAGATAGTAGTTCATTTCAAATCTCGGGATGGTCTTTTTACGTTTCACCCAAATATTTTTAAGTAATTATATTGGTGCCATTCAAAGGTAGTAAAAACCTAAAAAACCAATTAAACTGAAAAAATAAAAAAGAAATTAATTAGAAAAACCGAGAAAAAAATTAAATTAATCTATTAGAAAAACAAAGAAAATTTCTGGATAAATTTTGATTTTATACGAAACTAATTAAATCAAACCAAATTTACTTGAAAAAAATATAAATACTTAATTTTCTTTCCAACCTTAACCAGGGTCAGATTCTTTTCAAGCTAGATAATCAAAAGCGAGTCTTCATTATTTGAAGAAAGAATATATAAGAGCCTATTCAGTTAGTCAGAAAGCTAGATCAATAAAGTTGTGCCTAATAGAGCTTCGCCTTATGGAGACCATTTTTTTCTGCCTAGCTGGTCACCGTTGCCTAATATTCTATTATGAGATTTTGAAGAGAGCCTCTTGAATATCATTCCTGCTACTTTTGCTATATGTATGACACATTGAATTCTAGACTTAATAGGCTTTGAATCAAACTACTTTTTTCTTGGCAGAGAAAGCTTTTTCATCCATCAAAGTGACAAAGTGAATTGAATTAAATGTTGGGAAATTAGAAGCATAAATAAATGGAAAAGATTCAGAATATAAATTGATGTTATTGTTGAGATCCTATTGGTTTATGAGTATTGTGTATGAGAATTAGTTGAGATAGATGAAAAATAAATCGAATGAATTAATGTGTATGCAAGCTTTAAAAGTTTAATTAGTTTAGGGATTGACTTCGAAAGTATGTCATGGTGACTTTATAGTGTTGTACTAATGCAAGCTACATTATATTCTTGAATTGTGCATTCTTTCAATGATATATATATCTCTAGAACTTGCTTCATATCTTGTTGAAATTACATTCATATTACATGTGTACATAAAGATGATAAAGACATTAGGAATTTTAACCACTTGAGCCAAAAAGCCAACTTAAAATATATTATTCTTAGTGAGCCATTTTGAGTTTGTTTATCTTTTCTTTACTTTACCCATGTGTAAACCTTAACTTTTTATATGTTTTTTTTTTCTCTGGCCAAGGATTAGTAGAGCATATATTTGTTCATATCTTATGGGATTATGGTTGGAAATTAGGGGAAAAAGAAAAAAAAATGATGCTTGATGAAAAGAATTGGCAAAGTTGCCAAAGGTCAGAAAAAAAGAAAAGAAAAACAAATTAAAAAGATGAAAAGGAACAGTGTTCTATTGTGTTCTAAAACTTTTATGTTGATGGAGCTTGAAATCAAAAGAAGTTAAGTATTGATGCTTAAAGATGAAAAATTTATGTGCTTTAACGGGATATCTTATTTCAAAAAAATCATTATTTTTAATGCTCTACTTCCTTTGGTTTTAACCTTTTCTTTTCCTTACCTTAACCTCACCTTAATCTTAGCCCCATTACAACCAAAATGCATGAGCATTGCTAGTAATATTTCAGTAAGGGAGATGAGATTGAAGAGCAAGCTTATGATAGAGCATATTTATTGATTGAATTTAAGAGATTTAAACACATAAGTCCTAAACACGTGAGTGTTGGAGTGTATATTAATGAGATGACCTACTTTGGCATGACATAGATTTTATTTAAATCTCAATGATTAATTGAGTTTTGAAGTTCACATTTAAATAAATTCATGAAAATTTATACTCTTTATCCTTCTTGATTGTATTCTTGTTTATGATACATAAATTCTTAGACATTTATGAGAGATTAAAACATTAGTCATAGTTATTTTATTTATTTAGTTTAAGTTTGATTTTATCTATCCTTTTAGTTTAAGTTTGATTTTATCTATCCTTTATCGAGGACGAGCAAGAGCTACGTGTGGGGGTATTTGACACAACCATATTATTCGATAGTTTTACCAACATGTACCTAGTATTTTGCCTATGTTTTATATAAAAAATGTCTTGATATTCTTTATTTTATTTTTTGAAGGCACTTTTGGATGTAAGAGTAAAAAAAAAAGTAAATTGGAGATAATCGACAGATTTGACTTCCAATCGATGTTTTATGCAGAACTTGAGCTCTAGAGGTCAAAATGAAATGATTCTAGTGGAATTAGAAAGCTAGCATCCATACCTTTCTATACATATATGGCAAGAAAAATAAAAAGAGAAAGAGCATGGAAATCTCAGCCTTTAAAGACAAATCTCGCATTTTGCCGGTTCGACCATTCCAACTTGAATATCTTGAGCTAGAGAAGTCCATTTGATGCAAACTCAATTTTTTTGGATTCCTAACTCGAAGACATATTAACCTACCAAATTGTAGTAGAAAAGGAGCTCATATAAGAGAGAGATATAATTTTTATAAATGACACATGAATTCTACCAACAAACAGGTTTTGTGAAGAAACAAGTTCAAAGTACTTCTCAAAGCATCCAAACTGACGTCCAAGTCTTTATTTCGGTAATTTAGCTCATCTAAATCAAAATTCAAAGCTTGAAGATTTTATGCAAGCCTATTTCTTCTTTTTTTAGGAAAATAGTTATTGAAATATTTAAATGTAAATTGTCTACTTAGAAAAGGACTATTTTGTATAAAAGGGATCAGGGTTTCCTAGGATATAAAAAGAAAGAGAGAAAGGAAAGAAGGGGTGGCCAGAAAGAGAAGAAAACGCTCTTTCCTTCAAAAGAACCTGAAATCATGCATTCTTCTTTCTTTTTGATTAGTTGTTCAATAAACATGCAAGACTAAACTCTTTTTCTTAGTTGCAAGGACTCAGAAACCTTCGAATTTCAAGAACTGTGAGATTTATTTTACCCTTTCTTTTCAGTTTATATGATGAATATGTTTGTTTTCTTATGCTTATGTCTTATGATTGTTTATTTTAATTGTTAGAACGGACTCTAAGTTATTATTGTGAATAATCTATTGCTAAGTTTGATATCAAAATCAGAGTTGTAGTATATAAACTTGTGAAGCAACTGAGTTTAATAATTATGGTGGATCTACGTTATTAATCTTAGGGAGAACATTCAAACAAATCAAACATGAACTGCGGACAATTATGTTATCTAGATTAATCAATTTATCTATTTCTTAAGGTTGTCATTGAATTAAATTACTAGTGCGGACACTATGATTGTTTGATGGTTAGAGTTAGTTATACGGTGGATCTGTTAACTAACCAATGTTGAGAAAAAATAAAGATTCAGAATATAAATTGATGTTTTGTTTCAATGATCGATTCTGATTTTCGAATGTGGACGTCTACTTGAAACCAAGGTTTGTTCTCTTGATAATCTTTTAATTTAGCTTGATTATTTAATTCTGTTATAGCCTAGATAACCTCAATCCCCCCCTCCAATTACGTATAGCATAAAAATCTAAACTAAACCTTCCTTGTGGGATTGACATCTTGCTTGATCTATACTATCTTATTTATTTAAGCTAGGGTAATTAATTTGTGTGACCGTGACATCGCAACAGGGTTTTGGGTATTATTATAAAATTCAAAAGTTGCCACCTAGTATTACGGTTACTAGAAAACCTAATGTTCTGCGATAGTCTGAGTAAGAAAACTTGTTGTGTAAGGGGAAGATACATCTCCCCTAGTTTACCCTACCTAAGGTAAGTTGCATTGTTGCTTATTGGGTCATAACCTAGCTAAAACCTAGCTTTGTGAGGGAGTTTCTACCTTATTAGTTGGTCTCATATAAGGTTCAAGGTATATCTCTTTTTGTGGGGGAGTTTCTACCTTATTGGGTCAAAAACCTAGCCATTCTAAAGTCAGAATCTTTACATCGCGTTTATTTTTTATATCTTTAATATCTGAGGATATATTTTACACTGCAGTTTTACACCCCTCAAATATTAAAGTCTACAGTTAAATCCTAATAATTCAAATATTAATTGAATGAAATAGTTGGTAAAGGATTTTTGATATTTTGGTCAAACCCTAATGGATAATCTTAAACTAGTTACAATATCCATTTTGTATTTTGAAACATTATAAAGATGCATTTTTGTCTTTCTGAAAAAAAAATTAGGATTCGGTTGTATGCACAAAAACAAAATATTTTTTTTTGTTTTTGAAATAAGAATTTTTTATTTTTTGTGTTTTTTTAGAAATTTTAGAGAAAATCATGTATTTTATATTGGGTTTGTATCATACAGTGTAAGTCTACGACCTAATATTAAATAAAATTGGTAGAAAAACATGCGAGAAAGTCAAGGCTTGGCCTCCCCTCCTCTTTCTTTCTTTTAACTTGGGTTGGGCCTAGCCCAACCATGTGGGCATGAGTTCCAGACCCAGACTAGTTGGGCCACCAAGGCCCGACAACACTTCTTTTCTTTTAAATGGGTTGAGGGCGTTACTGGCAGTTTGGCTAGTGGTGTATGGTTCAAGTGGAGGTGGCGTTGATGGAAGAAGTGGTGGTCGGTGTTAGTTGTAGAAGGGAAGTTCACAAAAATTATCATATAGGGAAGAGGGACTGCAACTGATAGGGGGGATTATAGCTTTGGTGGTAGGTCACGATGGTGTTGAGGAAGGAGTGTGGTGGCTGTTGATGGCTGAAGAGGGTGGCTCCACTAGAGTTAAGAAGGATCCTAACCATTGGCTCAAGGTGGCCATCAAGAACTGTCAAAATGGCTGCAAAAAGGCTAGTCGGGTTGGCCATTTTGGGCGGCGTTGCGACCGTTGTGCTATCAATCAGCCGAAAAGAACCATGTCGAGGTATGGTCAAGTGTCAAGCCATCATTTTCGTGTATGTTTTGTCAAATTTAGTAAAGAGACGAAGCATTAAATGCCCCTCAAAAGTAGACATTTGAGCAGTCTTTTCGAGCTAAAGAAAAAGCAGACAATGAACAACAACTTCAAAATAGCATCGTTTTGGAAAAGTTCAATTTAGTCTTTCAAATTTTAATTTCATTCAATTACACCCCTGATTGACTTTAAACTTTCAACTTTGTGCAATTTTACCCCTACTGCACTTCAACATCACCCCTGTATTTTAATGCCTTTTTTATTTTTGTCCTTGGCCTTGGATTTATGCAATTTAACCCTTAATCGAATATTAAACTTTTAATTCTCTTCAATTTCACCCTTGATTTCAGTTAATTAGGCCTTCATAGTTCGATATCTTTTACAAAAAGGTTCTTGATCGTGATTTTCTTCAATCTAATCCCTAATTGACCCTAAATTTGATTTTCTTGCAATTTTACATTTGATTTTAATTAATTGACTTGGTAAAAAATAAATTTGGTGTCCTAAAATTCTAATCTTCTCAATTAATCCCAAATTGAGCTTCCAAACTTAATTTTCACCAATTAAGCTCCTAATAAAATTAATTTGACTCATTTAAAGTATAATTAAGTCATTGCACCTAATTAAATCATTTAATTGGACCCAAATTAATTCTTGAACATAATTGAACTTTTAATTTGGCCTAAGATTAAATTAAAATGGCCTATTAAAAATCTAATTATGCCTATAAACTTAATTTTTATGCAGATTCATCTAATAATAATAATAATAATTTAATTTGATCTTGAATTTGCATTGTCTCTAGTTTTGGTCACAATATGATACAATTAGGCTTCCGACTTTGTCCAAAATTGCAGCTTAGTTTTATGCATTTATGAAATCCTTCCTCAGCCATCTTTTTTCTCACCACCAATCTCCTTGTTATTATTATTTTAAAAATGAAAAAAATATAAATTTGAGGAATAACACAGAAATGGGTTACGACAGTTCAAACCATCTTTATGGCTTCTAACAATTTCTTACTTAAAATGCTTTTCCACAATGATAACTCTAATTATGATTTTGAATTATTAGCAGTAACAACAATTGAAGAAGAAAAAAAGCAATAAGTTAGTAAGGGACAATCATCATGATGACATAGTCCTTCCACTTGAAGGTCATAAATTGCTTGTATGTCATTATTTTGTTGAAAAACCCTTTATATTCTTCATGTTTCTTTCGAATAAGGTTTTGGATGAGTTGTCCACTTCTTTTACGTATTAAATCTACAATAGAAGCATATGATCCATACTTTCTTTAAAAACAAAATGCTTGTTGATTTCTCGGATTATCACCTTTTTAAAAGATAGTAGCTGCAATAAGAATCCTTGTATATGGAGTATCCAGAGATTTCATGGATGAATATTTGCATATCATCAAAAGCACCTTAATAATACGATCATTGAATATTAGCCAGATGTTGATGGGGTTGACTTTAACTACGAATCAAACGATCATATTTCAATTATATCACTTTTTTACGAGCGTACACCTAAATTGTTTGGATTAAACACATCCTTGTATTAGAAACAGAGAAACTCGTTCACGACTTCTGTTGGACCTTATTGAGTAGTTATGGTAAAAACATGGTAGAGAACATAAAGTAATATATGTTTTTTCATATTTACATATGTTAACATCCAATGATTTCCTTAATATAACATGCAGGAGTTACCTTATCGATGTAAACCCGTAGGGTAAAAACCTTAGAACCCACAATCAAGATTGAATAAAACCTACTAAAGCTAAAATCAAGTTGAAAATATTCTAACCTAGTGATCACCTAAACCAAAGAACTATAGTTAATAGATGAAAACCCTGACCTGTTGATTATAACAAACTAAAATCGAATGTATAAGGTTGAAAACCCCAACTTGTTGATATAACAAACCAAGAACCAAAGGTATAAGGATGAATGCCATAAAAAAATTAGCATTGATAAGTTATAAAAGCTCCTTGAAGAACTAAGAGTAAGAACAAACTCTTTTACACAAGTTTTACTTCTACATAATCAATCCATCTCCCTAATTACATGCTAAATAACCTTATTTATATGAGGTAAAACATCGTAAATAATTCTTGAAAAAAAAGAGTTCTAAATAAAATAGAAAAAAAATTCTAAATTAACTAGGAAAATATTGCAAATCTCGAACAATAACTTTTAGGCTTTATCATAAGGATATCTTAATGTTTGATCACTATAAAATTTTAACCTATAAGAAACAAGGCCTTTAGAATCTTCTGGAAAAAATTTAGCATGATCCAACAGTTAGATAAAAAGTTATATCTATTAATATAAAATTATACATTAGGAAAATAAGTACAATCCACTTACAAGTAGGAAAACAAGTTGAATCCGCAAGTCTTGTAAGAAATAAGGTTCAAATATCTTAAATTATATTATTGAAAGCTTTTTTAATTTTCTTAGCTCTTGACTATATCTCATTGACCTTATAATATGCCAAATTGGCACATGTAATAGATCATATAATGTTGTTTGATGATTATCACCATTCCCCCTTTCTTCAAAAGGATTCGACCTGGAATTATCATCTTACTTGGATGTTGACTTTGATGTGATCCAAGCAACACAAAGAGAACACAAAGAGATCTGTTAGACGTTTTAGTTGGTTCAATGCCAAAACTCAGGGCTAAGAGGTTCAAATAGACATTCAATAAACTTCTTCAAGAAACGTGGGATAAAATGGACTTTAAAAAGATATTAAATAATGAAATACAAGCCTTAATTAACTTAATTTATGTTTAAGAAAGGTTTGTAGGTGGGCATTCAAACATTACAAAAAATATTGGAATAAGAAGATTTATATATGCTAGTTTGACCTTTTACTACTGTTTTTTTTTTAAGTTGACAAATATATTAAAAGAAGAATATACAAAGATTATAAGGGGCATACCCCAGATTTACAATTTGCACGAAAACATAAAACAACAAATGGCTACAGGAAGCCACAAAGCAAAACACCTCGACTTAACTAGACTTGTTAGGGATACCAATACAACCAGCTAAATATCAATTTAAGAGTCTATGTTATTGAC
>Ga0325411_1003511_pt1 | contig 17685 bp, 6 predicted proteins | sample PopdelMetagenome_13_FD_206181 | JGI IMG/M metagenome (GOLD analysis project Ga0325411, IMG submission 206181) | Populus deltoides microbial communities from Bellville, Georgia, United States - Xylem-PdIQD-R4 | ecosystem: Host-associated > Plants > Phyllosphere > Stem > Wood/Secondary xylem...
TAAGTGGAAACCATATTAAAGATTAGAACACATCATTGAAAATTGAAGCTGCGGCAGCACTATGCCTGTGGAAAACTTATTTTATATCTATCAATCTAATTAGCATAGCTATAGGATAGGTGGTTCGGGATACATCACTAGCCTAGCCGGCTCAAAAAAAATTTAATATAAAAAAATATTAAAATGATAATCTAAATTAATCTAAGTTAATTTTACTAACATGTGATTTGAGATATGAGATCAAGATAAACTGTAAAAAAAAAAAAAATGAAAAACTTAAAATCCAATAATTTAATGTTAAATGATGAAAAAAAATCAGTTTTTAAAAAATACTTTCGAAGAAAAAAAACTCAAGTCTACCCAAGTTAATTTGACAAACTAACCACCCGTGATATGAGATCGAGATAAAAAAAAAATAAACTATCAAAAGAAGGAACTAGTAAAAAAGACTGAAGTTCAATAAAAAAAATGTTGAAAAAAAAAACTAGAATTAACTTGGGTTAACTTAACTAACCCGTACTCGCGATAACCGCACAAAAAGAAAAGCAAAAAAAAAATAGCAAAGCTCAAGTGTCAATAATATAATGTTAAATGATGAAACTAGAAAAAAAATCATAAAAATATGGTCTAGAAAAAAAAAAACTGAGACAGCTCGAGTGAACTCGGTTGACCATCTAGAAACCATAAAAAAAAGACCTAGCAAAAAAAATCAAAGTTAAATAAAGAAAAAAAACCAAGCTAACCATCCACACGTTATATGAGATCAGAATTAAAAAAAAAATAGATTTTCAAAATAAAAACCTAGCAAAAAAGATCAAGGTTAAATAAAAAAACTAAGCTAACTCAAGTTATCCTGAGTAACTCGCTTTTAGGATAACCCCATAGAAAGAGAAGTGAAAAAATCACGATTCTCAATTGCCAATAATTTAATATTAAATGATAAAATTGTAAAAAAAATCAATTGAGAAAAACATTGAGAAAAAAAATTCTGAGTTAACTTGACTAACCCATTATTTGAGATAAGATATTAGTATAACTTAACAAAAAAAACAAAACAAATAACAAAATTCAAGGCCTAATAACGAAAATTTCAAATGATGAATTTGAAAAAAAATTTTAATAAAAGGATAAAAAAATAAACTTAAATTGGACTCTGGTCATAAGACCGTGATTGCCCTATAGAAAGACATATATGAAAAAATAACAATGTAAAATTTCCAATCACAAAACAATTTAAAATCTAAACAATGCATATCAAATCCAGTATAATAACTAAATGAAAGAAAATAATTAGGAACTATAGTGAAAAACAAAATAAATCAAGAAAATGATTAAAAAAATAGTAATTAAAAAAATGAGTATCCAAACTAGATAAAAAAAAATAAGACATTGAAGGAAAAATTAAAAAAATGATTAGGGATGAAATTGAAAAATAAATAAATCAAGAAAATGATATAAAAAAACAATTAAAAGAATAAAGACAAAATTAAATACACAAATCAAATTAAATTAAATTTCTAGAGACAAAATATATAAAAAAAACTAAAATTCAAAAATTTATAAAAATAAAATAAATAATAATTAAAAAAATAAAAATAAAAATTGATTGAAATATAAACCGGACGACATAATTTTTTTTTTTTTTAAAGGCTGACCAAAAAAAAAAGATTTTCGGAGGCCAACTATGCTTTTGTCGCAAGCACATGCTACACCGCTGGAAATAAAACGACACACCGCTCATAATGCTGCCCTGAATGGCGAAATTTGATAATCATACGAGCCATCTGAAGGGCATGGAGCCGTCATGCTCAAACGCGTGTGTTGCTACGCGTTTGCTCATATCAACAAAATATATATATAACAAAAGAAAAGGATTAAAACGCTAAAGTTTTTTTAAAAAAAACTTGAAAGGCAATCCTATAACTTTACTATTTAAATAAAAAAAGAAAGATGAAAAAGCCTTGCAAGTCTTTTTTTTTTTATTTTACTTTCGAGGGTTTTAGAGAAAATACACAAATAACTTTAAAAAGATAAAAAAAAAAACCCTTGACTGAAAGTCATATACTAATTTGCTTTCAAGAGAAATAAAGTAATTTAATTATGCTAAAAAAAAAGTGAACATACTAATTTTTTCATAATTAATCTTGTAATGCCCAATAAATCCACTTAAAAAACAATTTTACCCCCAAATCCAAGCTTTATAAGTTTCGAAGACGGGGGTAAAATCATTTATGGTATTCCAAATGAACAAAGTAATGAAAACACTGATGGCTTTTAGGATTTTTTTATTATTTAATATATAAACTAAAAAAAAGTATTTTTTTTATATATATAATTTGGCTTTCTTCCAATGAAATTAAATATTTCAAAGTAAGAAATGATAAAAACAATGGTTAATTTCCCGAAATTTAAGAGAAAGGAAGTTTGCGGATGCTATTGTTAGAAGACACTCTCTTTGATTATTGAAATTCATATACTGTCATAACTAAGCACCATAACCTCAAAATATTAAGAAGATGGTTCTGCTTCTCTCTGCATGCAGAGATCTTTCCTATAATAATTTCTCAAAACAAAGCACTGGGCAACCCGCTTGTCAGCAGAGAACGTAAGTACAATCTCTCTCTCTCTACATCTTTGCATCTGCGCTCATGCAAGTGTTGAATAAAACTCTCTGTGTCTGTATATTTCTCTTTTTTCACCATTATATGGGAGACCTCAGTGCTGCTTTAACTATTATTCCATTTTTATTTTACCAGGGATGTAACTCTAAACCTGTTCCGAAGTTCTTCAATGGGAAATGACTTGTAAGTTCCTTTTCCTCATTTCTTATCATTAATTCTTGCTCCTAACATAAAGCCTATGTTACTTCAAATTGGTGTGAAATCTCCCTGTGAAAATCTTTTTTTATTTATTTGTTATCATACATGAGATCTCTGTGACACTAATTTCTTTGCTTCACTTAACTAGAGGAGGAGCATGCATGGATGATCTCAAATGTGATCAGTGTAAGTATGATATTCAGAGAATTATTTTCAATTAATCACAGTGATCATATTTTCGTTTCATGAATTAGGCTTTAGCAGTTTCCTGGATCAATTGCTTTGTTTTAACGCAAAGTAGGTATGATCCTATGTGATCCAGCTTCCGTGCAGAGTTTTCCATTCTTCACTATGAATTCAGTAGGAGGACAACAGACATATCTGTACATGCTTGCACAAGTGCACGTATGTTTGCATGTCTTCAAGATTTCCAAGTTTTGACAAGCGAAATGTCATAAGGAAATTGTTCTCTTATTGATGCCCGGCTAACCATTATCCAGCTTACCTATCAAAACGTGTTGAAATATTTTTTCCTCCCATCATATTGTTTTGCGGCAGTTCATATGTTCTTGTTGTCTCCAAATGCATTGCAGCAGAAATATAAAATAAGAGAGTTTTATCAACGAGAGCAGTGAATTAGTTTAATTAGTATGATAGTGTTGTGAAATTTTTCCATGTTGTTGAATGGAGATTTCTTAATGTGAAATGTTGTATATGTTTCAACCTGCAAAACATGGTTAGCCTTTTAACTTAAGCCGTCTTAATAGAGCTTCCTTTTAAGCTGTCCTTTTTCTCTTGGCAGACTGGCACTCGTTGTACATAAATTGTGGAGGACAAAATGTTCAAATAAATGGCAGCACATATCAAGGAGATGCAGCAGTTAGCGGTGGTGCTGGCTTATTCTATCAGAGTGCGGATGAATGGGGACTTAGCAGCACTGGAGACTTCATGGATGACAACGATTTCCAAAACAGGGCTTACACTGAAAATGTGCCATCATTAAATATTAATGAATTGTACCAAACAGCACGCATTTCTCCTATTTCACTTACTTATTATCGTCGTTGTTTGGAAAATGGGAATTACACTGTGAGTCTACACTTTGCTGAGATCAGATTCACAAACGATAATACATTCAACAGCCTTGGAAGACGGTTATTTGATATCTATATTCAGGTGAGATAGAATTGTAGATTGTGAGATAGAATTGAATAACACAATATGACAATTAAGAGTTGAAAATACGTATCTATTCGTATATTTAAACCGCTATGTTGATCTTGTCATGTTTCTGGAAGGATTCATTTTAGAAGGGTTATTTTAAAAAATAAATGGCATTCTTTAGATCACTGTACAATGGATGACTTGCTACTGACAATAAGATCATGGTTATCTGTTTGTGTACTGTCAGTATAGAAGTTCGACAATTCCAAATTAGGTTTTTTCACTAAGTTACTTTCCTTTGGTCTCATTCTTAGATGCCAAACATTTATTTCTGCCCAACTGAATGCAAATAAAATGTTTGTCTAACTAATGGAATGAGGTGCTACTGCTTTACTTTATTGCAGAATAATCTAGTTGAGAAGGATTTCAATATAGAAGTTCAGGCTGCTGGGGTTGCCAAGCCAGTCACAGAAATACACAATGCTACTGTCACAAATAATATCTTGGAGATCCGCCTATTTTGGGCTGGCAAAGGGACTAGAAGAATTCCTGTTAGTGGAGTCTACGGTCCCCTCATATCAGCTATTTCTGTTGATCCTAGTAAGAAATTCTTGCTTTGGTATCTGCTGCTATGGTTACTGTTGTAAATAGTAGTGATGATCACATCTTCAAGAAGTTAAAAGAAGAAGTAAAAGAACCTCAGAAGTTAGGGAAATGAATAAAGTAGCTTGTTTTTCTGGTCAATTAAATATGTTATCGCAAAGAGAATAAACGTTAGGGGTGATAAGTTATGCTAGTTCAGCATGCATGAAGATCTAGTTATAGTGTGCCATTCTAGTTGCTGCAAAAAAAGGGGAAAAATGAAACGGAATATTTTTGAAGAGCATTAGTTTCTCCTGATTTAAACATTTTCAGATACATAAATGAAAAGTTACAAACACTGATCAATTTTTACAAAAGAGAATAAAGCTTTTACTGAACAAATATTTTATAATTAACCAATATCTGAGGTAAAATCAGGAAATCTTAATCAATGGGTAGCCTAAATTTAGAATATATTTTCCTCATTTGTAAGCTTTTCAGTTTTGTTTTAGCACAATTACTTATTTGGTTCTTTTTTGCAGACTTCAAACCACGTTTTTCAAGAGGGGAGAAGACGAAAACTGTGCCAATAATTGTTGGAGTTGTAGTAGGCATTTGTCTAATATTCTCAGTACTAGCTATCTTTTGGTGGAGATGCTGTTTCAGAATAAATAAAAAAAGACAAAAAGGTTTGGGCTATTTCAGACGGATATCTTTGCTTTGCATTGGATAGTTGTTAAATGTTTATGTGCTGGTTTAAAACATGACATCATGGGGACTGCTGTCTTGTTTTATGGCAGAGGAAGTTCTCTACAAATCAGCCCTTATTGTGCAGCCTTTTTGTGTTCGTTTCAAGATTCTTAGCTACTGTTTCTGTGTCCAACTAGTTTAGACTTCCTGCACCAATATCATGCGTATAATTTCCATATCAAACTGATGTCAATTACTCCCATGTTGCATAAGTCATTAGTGCTTAATATATAAATTTCTGAAGGCTTTTTCAAGTTTTAGGAGATAGTGTGGGAGACTTTACTTGCTAGCCATCTAGTTAGGTGTTCTATAAATTCTTATGATGTGCAATACTTGAACTGGTCTTGGAATTGGCTCTTTTACCAGGGTTGCTATATTAGCAATATAAAATAAAATTTGGCCTACCATTCTTAAGGGCCATTAGAAAACCTATAATTATACTCTTTACTTCTCTTTGACTTTGCATACTGCATAAGGCAAACAAAGTGGAAGAGAAATTTCAATCACACGTAACGGATATGATTTGTTTTACGATGTGTTGAAACCTGCTATGAGCATGATCTCTTGAGCATCTCAGGATTATTCTTGTCTCAGATAGTTGTTTCTGGGACGCAGTATGCGAAACAGGAGATTACTTGTTCAAGCTCATGTGGCATATCAATAAGAAATACAAAATATATAGACAAGTATATATTTCTCACACCAACTTGTAGGTGTGAACATATGATTTCTCAAATTCCACTATGCTCAACTTGTAGGGTGGAGTTTTGTATTGTTAGATAACAAACTTAAGGTTTTGGTACAGATTCATGAAGTTGTTCGACTGATTTCTGTTTTTGATAGGTCTTGAAGGAATAGAAATCCAAACAGTTTCTTTTACTTTAAAGCAAATTAAAGCTGCCACAGACAATTTTGATCCTGCAAACAAAATTGGAGAAGGTGGATTTGGACCAGTTTACAAGGTATTCTCTAGGTATTTTCTATCCTTTAATTGCCATTATGAAGCCATGAATGTATATCTTACTTCAAGGATGTTACTGAAGATGGTATTTTCACAACTGCTATGCAGGGATTGTTACCTGAGGGTACTGTGATTGCTGTGAAGCAGCTGTCTTCTAAGTCAAGTCAGGGAAATCGTGAATTTTTGAATGAGATCGGTGTGATTTCATGCATGCAGCACCCTCATCTTGTAAAACTTCATGGTTGTTGTATTGAAGGAGATCAACTATTGTTAGTATATGAATACATGGAAAACAACAGCCTTTCCCGAGCGTTGTTTGGTAAGTAAGAATATACTTTCATATAAAATAAAAGAAAATTCTGGAAAATTACATGCAGTTAAATGATGTTTTAGTTTTCAAAAGCATTGTTTCCTTGGATGATTAAGCACAGGTCCAGAACATCAGCTACATTTGGACTGGAAAACAAGACAGAAGATATGTGTCGGAATTGCCAAAGGTTTAGCTTTTCTACATGAAGAATCAAGGCTTAAGATTGTTCATAGAGACATCAAAGTCACCAATGTTCTCCTTGATAAGGATCTCAATCCTAAAATATCTGATTTTGGGCTGGCTAAACTTGATGAACGAGATAAAACTTTCATCAGCACCAGAGTTGCTGGAACTGTGTAAGTCACTTGTTTCTTGCTGAAAGAAGTTTTAGTGCATATTCTAACGTTGTTTGGCTAAAAAGGGGCCCTGTATGATTTTGATGTGCAGAGGATATATGGCACCAGAATATGCATTATGGGGTCGTTTGACATATAAAGCAGATGTATACAGTTTTGGAATTGTGGCACTGGAGATTGTGAGTGGGAAGTATAACATGAGTTGTGGGCCAGAGAATCAATACTCTTGTCTTCTAGACTGGGTAAATAACAAATATTAACATCTGTTTATTCAATTTCTTCAAGTTTCTTTTAATGATCCACCTCAGTTTTCACCTCCACATCTCTAGGTTTATACTTATTGAACTCCTTTATGGTTTTTGTTTTTATCAATCCCTTTAAATATTCCACCCATTTAGAGACATCACATCTGATTTGAAGAGAAAATTGTATATCTAGTCAGGTCAATCAGATTCCTGTAAGAGAAGTTCTGTAATGGGAATGTTTTTACAGATGAACTAATGCGGATTTCCCTGCATTTCAGGCTTGCCATTTAGAACGAAATGGAAACCTAATTGAGTTAGTGGATCGGAAGCTGGGGTCTGAATTCAACGAAGTAGAAGCACAAAGGATGATAAAAGTAGCTCTCTTGTGCGCAAATGCTTCACCATTACTAAGGCCAATCATGTCTGAAGTTGTTAGCATGCTCGAAGGAACTAGGATCATACCTGAAGTGATCCCTGAACCAATTAGTGAAGATTTAAGGTTCAAGGCCATACGAGGGCATCAGGAACAGACGAGAAGTCTGCGTGAGAGAGGCAATCAGACCATCTTAGACAGATCCGCTAACAGTAGTTCCTACGTGTGTACAGATGATGATCTATGGGAAACCGATACTGAGTCAAATGTGAGGTCTAACACGAGGAGCAAACAGCATGAAAGCCCGGATGAGGTTTCAACTTCAGTATTGCCAGTAACAGCCTCTTCCTCGACTTCTGTTCAGGATCTTTTTGACATCGAAATAAATTCCTGACAAGGTACCTTGTGTTTTCCACGACAGCAGAATCGCGTAGTGTGATGTTTATAGGCCTTCTTCACTGGTGTAAAAAAAGAAGAAGAAGAAGAAGATTTTGAACCTTTTAGGATCATCAAATACATTCGTTTCAAGTAACTACAGATCAGTCCCAGATGTGGATGTGTGTTTGTCCTTTTTAGTGCATTAATATTTATTCGGACTCGGGCATTCGTTCTGTAAAGTCTTTTCTTTCTACTATCCACTTTGCTTTGAAGTTCTTTTTATAATGCTATTATGTTTATCATTCCCTACAAAGTATGGATGCATAACTCGAGATGCTTTTTTGTACTCCTCCTCTACCGTGGCCTGCTAGCATTATCACAGTTAGGGTCAAAGTAGAATAACTATGTTTTTCAGGAGGCCAACCCTAGCTATGACATGTTCTCCAAGTAAGAATTACTAGCCACCGGATTGATAAAAAAAAAAAAAAATTAACATAAGAAAGAATGTAGCTGTTGCCAACTATTTTCTAACAATAATTTTTTTTATTGTGAAATAAAATCATGTTGTGGGAATTCTTTAAAAAAATTTATTAATTATATGGCAATAATTATTATTTTTGTATGAAAAGTAATAACTAAAATTCTATTGAAATAAAATGATTTGCTAGTATAATCTCTACTTTTTAAAAAAAAATTGTTTCACGAAGGATTATAACTCATTTGTTCTATGTTCTTCACTTAAAAATTACAAAAAATGAATGTGTACCATTTGAAATAAGGGTAAAAAAGACATCTTTCAAATTAAAAAAATTTTTATCTCATCAACGCGCTTTTTTTTTACTAGAATCCATGTTTTTCTGGAGAAATTCTCGTAATGTGACCTGGTTAAACTTGTTACTCTAAATGACATCGTTTTATCATTTTCTTTTTATATGCTAAAAAGACAACATTTTAGATCGACTTAAATCAACTCAAGTTAATTTATCAAACTCACGACCTGGATTATGGGCACAAGTGGGTTTAATAAAAAAACATTTAATCTATTTTTTTAATTATATGATAATAAAAATTGACATGCATAGAAAATCCAGCAAATAAAATTCAAGGAAAAAAAATAACATAGATGACACACTTTTTGCTAGTGCAGATTCCACCAACTAGAAAGGTTGTTGAAAAGTCAGAGTTACGAGTTTTTTATCCTAAAACTCATTTTCAACCTATTTTACTCAAGAAATATAAAAAATACCTTTTGAATCTCAATAAACCAATCTCTCAATCCAAAACACCCATAAAATAGTTAAAAACACAAAGTCAAGTGGAGAATGATTTTTTTTCTCAATCCCGATCTACTTTCTTCGACAAGATGAAGTATAAAAAAACACAATAATTGACTCATCTCGTCAAATAGAAGTCATTGAACAAAAAAAAAATTATCTCTAGAATGTGGACAATTAATGACTATCTTTTCTCTCCTATTTTTCAGCGACTTTCCCTCGCATTCCTTAGACCAGGGATCTAAACATGAACAAAAATGAAGTTTTGAACTAAAAAGTATAATCGTCAAACTAAAAGGGTCAAAATAAAAATTAAGAAAAATCTCAAAGCTTATTTTCCTAAAAAAGCATTGGGGCAAAAAAAAAAAGGCTTCATGTCTCACCACTTTTAATTTTGGTTCTCTTATTTTTTTTTTTTTACAAACAATAAAATTAAGTTTTTCCTCTTGTAAAATCAAGCACTAAATAAATGGCAAGATTTTTTTGATAACATAAAAACCTGATATAAAACAAATCAAAATGATTTATCAAACCTAATCCCTAACCAACGTAACATAAAATGTCAAGATTAAAAAAAATTAATAAAAAAAAGGCATTGTTCCAAACTAAAGTGTTTTAACTCACATGTTATGGTGATTGTACAATGAAAAACTACACCTTTTAGGTTTTTTTAATTAACAATTATCATTAATATTGATAATTAATAAGGAAAACCAAAAGAGAAGGGATACTTAATGTTCATTTTCATTCATTGATGAGATTTAATAATTGAGGGGGTGTCAATTGAAACCTTAATTTTAAAAATTATATTGTTAATTATAGTTTATATTATATAAATTTATAATGTTTTACATCTGGAAATGGTTAAAATTGCCTTGAAAAAAATTTAATGTTGTATATTAACAATGAATTTTTTATTACTATACATATTATTCTTGTTATATTTTATATAACTTGTATTTTAAACTTTTCCATGGCTTAACGCTTTTATTTCCCTCCTCCACAAAATGATTCTTTTATTAATTTTAATTTCTTGAGAATTTCAACAAATATTACTTATTTTGAAATTATAATTAATGTTGAAATATATATTAACCAAGATAAATTGTCACGTTTTAAATCTATTTAAGAATTCACTTCATTTTGTTTTTTTTAATACATAATATAATGCATTAAAATGAAGTATAAGTTTTCAAATGACCCCTCTAAAAATAAAGGTAATAGAAAAAATTACCTTGACTCTCATGTAGTTTAGTTATTTTTTTACTTTGCTCCCATATTTTCAAAAATTACATTTTACGTCCTTAGCCAACACAATATTTAAATTTTTTTTTTTTTAAGAACCTACCCTTATTTATAAATTCTCAAATAATTTGTGAGTAAGTGGTAAGGTGTCTTGGTTTATGATTTACATGCACTACTAATGATGTGTTGATGAATTTTGCATGAAAAAAAATTATGTAGAATTGTGTAGAATGATTTAATGATTAAATCAGTGTTCTTGTGATATATTGATGTTGATATACATGAGAAACTATTTAAGTAAATGTGTAATTGAAAGGAATTTTTGAATGAGTATATTAAATTCTAACTAGGAATTATATGTGGGATGTTATGGTTATTTGATTTGGATATGAGCAATTATGAAGGCAAGTGTATTAATTAGAATATAAATTGATTGTATAAAGACTTAAATAAAAATTATATAGAGTTAAGCCAAATGAATTCAAATGAAAGAAGATATATTAATTGTGGGAATATAATATTATAAAGATATACACGTAAGTTTTATTTTCATAAGAAGATGAAAGGGAAAAATTGAGTTAATTAAGAAAAGAAATGATTATAGACATATTAATTAAGGAATTTTGAGTAAAGAATATATAAATGAGAATAATCTAATAAAAAAAAGAAGACAAAATTTCTTGGAAGGAGAGATCATTAACCTAAAATAAATTTGATTTGATGATGCAAAAGAAGTTGCAGGAGGGATGCAAACTCAAGGAACAATTGAATGTTAGATAGTCACAGGTAGTTGAAAAATATTCATCTCAAATAAAGTTATTTGAATTTTTAGAATGTTATTATTTGTAGTTACTAAAATGCTTGATTTCATTATTTAGTTGTGATCATCATACTAGAGATCTAAATGATTTAACATGTAAGATGATTGGTATTCAAAAACAAAAAGTACTAAAAGATATGGTATTCGAAAGAAAATATTACATTGATTAGCTTCTAAAATAGAAATGCTGGAATAATGAGCACCCATATAAGGATACTAGAGTTCATGTGGTATTTAAAAAAGAATGCTAGATTGATTAAATGAGAATAACATAATAATAATTATCCATGTGATGATACTAGAATTCATGTGGTATTCGGAAGAAAATACCAAATTAATTAGCTTTCAAAATAGAAGTGCTGGAATAATAAGTATTCATGTGATGATACTAGAATTCATATGGTATTTAGAAGAGAATACGGTATTGATTGGCTTTCAAAATGAAAATGTTGGATTAATGAGTATTCATGTGTTGATACTAGAATTTATGTGGTATTCGAAAGAGAATATCAAATTGATTAGCTTCCAAAATAAAAATGTCGAATTAATGGGTATCTAGGATACTGGAATTCATGTGGTATTTGAAAGAGAATATCAAATTGATTAGTTTCTAAACTGAAAATATCAAATTAATGTTTATCCATGTGAGGATATTAGTTTTTATTGGTATCCATGTGAGGACGTGTAAATTTCAATTATAAATTCCTGGTTGATAGACACTAGTTAGGGTCGTTAGACAAAGAGATTGAGTAATCAAAAGGAATTGTTAATGATTTTAGCAATGAGATAGAATTTGTCAGATTTAAATTGATTATTGAATGGATAATCGAAAGCTTCGGCTAGATTATTTGGATTGAATGTTCTTTCTAAGAACAAGAATGAATATATGAAAAGGACATTATTGTGAAGTTATTGATTGAGAAATCTCATTTTTTTAAAGAAAATGATGATGATAATGATTTAAGTAGTGTGCTAGTAATTATGCAAATGATGACGGCCTGTTGCACTTAAATTTCCGTCAAGATTGATGTCTTACTGTATTTAAATTTTCTATGTAAGTATTTTGTTGTAAATAATTTTGTTCAGGAACGATGTATTGAAATGAATTATGTAATTAACTTGGATTAATATTTTGGTATAGATGTGTTGGAAGTTTATGGCGTTTAACATTACAATACGAGTAATTTATCTTGTTATATTTAATAAATTTTTTTATTAAAATAAATTTATAGTAGAAAAACATATAAAATTTATTGAACAATAATTTAAAAAAAAACAATGCAAGGCTGCATATATAAATTATTTTTATAAAAAAATCAATATTAAAAAAATAATTTATATAAAATTAATAAAAAACCACAAATGAATCATACATACCTCTCTAAAAATTAAACACACTCAATATCATTTAAAGATAATTACAATCTAATTTAAACCAAAAATTTATTTGAAACAATATAAACAAATAATGCATTATTTTTTTAAAAAAAATTGAAAATTAAAAAATAAAATAAAAAAAGAAACAGGCTAGGCGTTGCTAGGCCTGGTAAGCCAGGCCCAGAGCCTGTCCCAATAAAGCAACGGCTCGTGCGCGGGTCTGCAATGCCAGACCCTAGCACGGGCCTTTTTTAATAAAAAAACATTTAATGTCGTTCGCCCCAAAGAGTTAAAAAAAATGATGCGTCGCTTGGGAAACCCAGAATCCAGCCACTATGGTGGCCATAAAAATAGAATCGTTTGTTTTTTCACCTAAAATTTCATTTTCAATTTATTTTAGACTTAAAAAACCTTGAAAACATCCTAAAGACCTTGTTAAACCAATTTGTGACCATATAAAAAGCTAAAAAACCGCTCCAAAACCCAAAATCCACTAGAATAAAAATTTTCTTGAGCTTAGATCTATTGTTTTAGGTGTTTTCAAAGTTAAAAAAAATCTAAAAGCGACCCCCTCATCATATGAAACCTTTTGACACAAAAATCAACTGTTTTGGTAGCCAGAATTTTCTTCAACGACTACTTTCTTTCTTTAGGTTGGAATTTGTCGATTCTCTCTCTCTCCTCACAACATAAAAGGACTGAAAAAAAAAAGAAATGAAGTTAGGTACCAAAATGTGTTGTCTTGAAATTTAAGGGACTGGTCACTTAATATCTAAAAAATATGAGGGATTAAAATAAATGTTTCAACAAAATTTTCAATTTACCTCCATGTTACCCAAGATTTTTCAGTTCAATCTCTTAGCTTCCAATTCAATCCTCCTTTCTATGTAATTAAAGGCTAATTTGAGTTCAAAAGGACTAAATTATATTAAATAAAAATTCAAAGATTAAAATGAAAGTTATCAAAAAATATTTTATTTTAATCTATAATAAATTATGAGAGTGTATAGTATTCTTTTCTATGGTAAATGACTAATGCCTTTTAGATTTATATATAATTAAGAAAATATAAAATCCTAAATTCTTATTTGAGAGACCCACTTTCTCTAAAATAATTATTTGCTAATGATTTCTGCGGGGGATATTTGTTGCTATCCTAAGGACCAAGGAGACGAGAAGCTGGGCTTGTCTGGTGTTAAGCCCACAGTAAACAAGTACTTGGGCTGGGCCTAGCTAGAACATTTAGGATTCAGTCTAACAAAACTATCCGCGAGAAGGAAGCTAGGGTTTCAAACGCTCACTCGGATGCTATTTCTCTGAAGCTTAAAAAGAGAGAGAAAAAGAGGGAACGTTACTGGTGGTGGCTGCCGGCTTCTCTCTCAAGCAAAGAAAAATTTTTAAAAATGGTTACCTTCAGGGTATGTGACATTAACATCCTTAATTATATTATGTTGTGTTTCGTCATTCATGGATCTAAACAGAAAGATGGTTGATTGTTTGTTTGTGGGGGAAAACAGTTTCACCAGTACCAGGTGGTCGGGAGAGCACTTCCAACACAGAGCGATGAGCATCCTAAGATCTACCGCATGAAGCTTTGGGCAACTAACGAGGTCCGTGCCAAATCCAAGTTCTGGTATGTATCTATTTTCACTTCTCTCTCTTTTTGTTTGCCATAATATCTGTCTTTGCCTCTCTAATATTTCGCTAACTATGTGATGCCTCTTGTTGATTATAGGTACTTCTTGAGGAAGCTTAAGAAAGTCAAGAAGAGCAATGGACAAGTTCTTGCCATCAATGAGGTATGAGAGCTTATTTGGGCCTCTCTTTTTTTGAAGTATTTTTCATTTCTTTTTTTTTTGTAATTTTTACTGTTTAATTTACTGGTCTCCCTGATGGTATTGACAAATGAAGTGGTGGTGAGTGGTAGCTGTTGCTTGCTTTGTAATTCATGTATACTTGTGGTGTTGAATTTCCCAGTTTTTGGCTTGCTTGAAACAAAGGCTGTGATGACTGTTTCCGTTCATTGTTTGCTGTTTATTCTTTTAATTGTTTCATGAAGCATATGCTAACAAGTGGAATGAAAAATATGATCTATTTGAAATCTTATTGCACAGTTTCTTGGATTTTGTTACATTGCCTATGGCATGTTGGATAACTCGATTTATTAACTACGACAAGAAGTTTTGTGGCTTTTAGGTGTCCTTGCTAATTTTGCTCGATGTTTTTCTTGTTCTTCTTCAATCTTTAATTGGGCTTCTATGTTAAATCTTTGTCTTTGTTTTTTGCTAGTAAAAGTGTTTTGTGTTTTAAAGCTAGTAGTGGAAAATTTAAAACAAGAGAAGCATAAAAAGTTTCAAATTTCCCTTGCTTGGAGCAGCTTAGTAGTCTAAAGAAGCTGTACTATAATTTCTCTTATATCTAGGTTCCTATGGGCATGATATGTGAAAAAAGTTGTTTACCTTTTAGGATGCCCCATTAAGATTTATGGTCCAATAAGTATTTATCTTCATTTGAGGTTATGAATTTCATAATTTCTTATGTGCTAAACTCCTGGTATTGAGGGGTAGGAATGTTGTTTTCTGAAATGGTTGCATCTTCCTCAATTATTGGTTTGAGATCTATCTATGATTATTTTTTCCCTATTAAGGTCTGAAGCTACTGTGCAAAGCCTCAGAGCGGTTATTTATAGTGCCAAAGACACTGAACAATGAAAATTAGTAAAATGGGCTATAAAACAGCAGTTTCAGTATAGTAAGACCATACTCTAGTTTTTAAAAGTTCACACTATGTGGGACAATCATTTGATTCAAAAAACGGGTTCCTACAATTGGGATGGATCAGCTTTTTAAAACTCTTATTACTATTTTTGTGTGATGAGATTTCTTTGAGGTTAATATGGTAACATCACAAAGTTTTGTTTATTTTGTTATTTTGTTTGTAATAGACTGTTAGGATTGAATCCAACCATTTCAGATTTGTTACGAACATAGAAATTGAATTAGAAATCAGATGAATTCAACTTTATTTCTAGAAATGAAATCAATTTTAGCATAGAATTGGTTTCAAATTGCTTGTAAAGTAGGTTTTAGTAAAAATTTGATTGGCTTAATTCTTAATCAAGCATCCTTTTTTTCCAACTATAAAATCAAGCTACCAAGCTCTTTAAATTACAAAATTACTTTCCCTAGAAATAAATTCTCGGGGCTAGGGACAATTCTATTCACATGCTCTATGGAATAAAATACCTACATTTTTTTGTGTAAGTGGATCCCGCCAACATGCAAAAATGTGTTGGTTGATCACAACTACTTGGGGTGTTGATTGAGGTGGGTTGTCTTTGATGGTCCTTCTAATGTTGAGTTGCTTGAGTTTGGATTGGCAATTCAAATGAATGAAATCCTTGATGATGTTTACTATCAGCCCATGGGCCGACTTTGAACCTGGATTTGCATGTCTTCATTGCATGGGGGAATAAGCCTATTATATGTGGTTCAGGTTCAAAGTGTGATCTTTTCAAATTGTCCAACCATGCATACATTGGGATTTTCTACATAAAGTTATGGTTGTTTTAGTTGCTATGTGTTTGTGTTTTTAGAAAGTCAAAAACTTATGCTAGTTAATATTTGTCTAGTTTTCTGTTCAAGTCATTTATTTGGTCTCAATTATGTCATTTTAGTGTTTCCCCTAAACTTGGAGAGTTGTTCCAACTATATAATAATAACTCAGACCATATATTTGGATCTTGTTGAAAAATATGAATTGAAAAGTCTTTGACTTGGTCTTTTGGCAATCTATCAAGTTTTGTATCTCCTTTGTAAGTGGTGAATTTATTCCCGTAACTTTGTATCTCTAAATAAAGTGGTGAGTAATATGTAACTTTAGAGTGGTGAGTTCTTCGTTTTGTATCTTTATCTCTTTGGTTTTGTACCTTAGAGTGGTGAGCGAAAACTATAATTTGTGTGAATCACTTGTTACTTTGCAATTCATACCATCCTAATATCATGGGTACATGAAATAAGCCTGTGGCTTTTTAAGGAACACATAAAATTTACTTCCCTGGAAATAGATATCGGGGCCAAGGCCAATTCTATTCACATGCTCTATGGCATAAAATACCTCAGTTTTTATGTGGTGTTGTGGGTCCCACCAATGCAAACATTTGTTGGTTGATCACATCAACTTGACCTGGTTATTCAGGTGGTTGCATGGAAATAAGCCTGTGATTTTTTATTTTGTTTCTTTAACTACTGATATTAGTTTGTTAGAGCTTAAATGTGATATGTAAAGTCTATGAGAGGATAACTTTGAAAGAATAATTTTGACTCATAGTTTCTGCATAATGCATCTGGATAATTGAGATTTTGATGTTACATTGATGAATCTTGTATAGCTCTTTTGCTTGATACCTTTGGGGGCCAAAATTTCATATGAATTAAGGGAAGGATAATTCTAATATGATGAATAAGCTAGCTAAATCCTTTAACAGGAAATGTGTCATTGTGGTACCTGTCCATTCCAATGTTGCTAGTTGCTTGGAATCATAATTCTTTTGCTTGGATTTAGATGCATTTTTTTATTAGCAAAAGTTGTGGTATTTGTAAATAAATTACCATGTGGAATGACAGTTGTGGCATCTTCTAATAATTATTTTCTGATTGTAGATTTTTGAGAAGAATCCTACCACGATCAAGAATTATGGAATATGGCTGCGATACCAGAGCCGAACTGGTTATCACAACATGTACAAGGAATACCGAGACACAACCCTTAATGGTGCTGTTGAACAAATGTACACTGAGATGGCATCTCGCCATAGGGTGAGGTTTCCATGCATCCAAATCATCAAGACAGCTACCATCCCAGCTAAGCTTTGCAAGAGAGAGAGTACCAAGCAGTTCCACAACTCCAAAATCAAATTCCCATTGGTATTCAAGAAGGTTAGACCCCCATCCAGGAAGCTCAAGACAACATACAAGGCATCCAGGCCCAACCTGTTTATGTGATATGGTTGGTTGTTTTGCTGGTTTTTCT
>Ga0325411_1003512_pt1 | contig 17685 bp, 20 predicted proteins | sample PopdelMetagenome_13_FD_206181 | JGI IMG/M metagenome (GOLD analysis project Ga0325411, IMG submission 206181) | Populus deltoides microbial communities from Bellville, Georgia, United States - Xylem-PdIQD-R4 | ecosystem: Host-associated > Plants > Phyllosphere > Stem > Wood/Secondary xylem...
CAACTATTGAAATTGAGTATGAAGCTAGCAGGATGAATAGGTTTGTTAATTTTCTGAATTCACGAAGGTCATAAGGTTTTCATTTTTATTCTTCTTGGATACCTTTTGGTAGTCTGTTACACAGAAAAACACACACACACAAACACACATAGCCACTCCACTTTGTAAAGAGTTCCAAGAACCTTGAGAAAGAATGACCAAAAAGATGCGTACAACTAAAAGGAAAAAACTTATTTAGCTAGATAAAATGGTGCGCTTTGACTATAATTGAAACAGTGCGCAAGGAGCTTATAACGACTATTTTAGTTTGAATTAAAAAACGAATTTCTTCTTCGTTGTCTTCTTCAGCTGGTAGCAATTGCCCCCCTTTGAGTCCAACCTTGTCTTCAAGGTTGAATTGTGGAAACCTCAATTTCAATTCATCGATGTATTTCCAAGTTGCATTAGCAGGTGAGAGACCATCCCAATGAACTAAGACTTGAGTGATTGTCTGGGTCTTACGTCTTGCCATTTGCCTCTCTAATATGGTTCTTGGTTGCAAGTCAGGAGTTCGAGGATATATAGGAGGAACGTCTTCACTTGTATGATTACCTATATGCCTTTTGAGCTGGGATACATGGAACACGGGGTGGATCAGTGTTGTAGGAGGCAGATTGATCTTGTAAACCACTCTTCCAACTTTGGGTACCACTCGGTAAGGCCCGTAATATTTTGCAGCTAGTTTTTGTGAGGATCTATGTGTAACTGATTATTGTATGTAAGGTTGTACTTTGAGGTAGACGTAGTCCTTAACCTCGAAACTTCTGTTACTTCTTTTTTTGTTTGCCATCGTGGTCATCATGTTCTAAGCATCTTGGAGATGTGTCCTGACCCTTTTAATCACTTCTTTCTTAGTAGATAAAAACTCATCCTCATCCATTGAATTCATTGCTAAGTCCTTAGAGAAGTAGGGAATGTGTATGGGTGGAGGGCACTCATATAATACTTCATACGGTGTCATCTTGGTAGCAGAATGGTAGTTAGTGTTGTACCACTATTCGGCTAAGGGTAACCAATATGCCCACTGATTAGGGCAGTCCCCAGTCATACACTTCAGGTGGTGTTCTATGCACTTGTTGACAACCTTTGTCTGGTCGTTAGTTTGTGGGTGATATGCCGATGAGTAGTGTAGATTGACCCTTTAAATGCTGAACAATTCCTTTCAAAATCTACTCAAAACATCGGGTCCTTGTCACTAGTTATAGAAGTTGGTAGCCCATGCAATTTGTATACGTTGTTCATGAATAGTTTGGCCACCCCGAGAGCAAAGAAAGGATGACTTGGGGCTATGCAATGCGTGTATTTACTAAAGCAATCCACTATTACCATGATGACATCCTTCATTCCTAATTTGGGAAGGCCTTCTATAAAATTCATACTGATGTCAATGAATAGGGCAGATGGAATGGGTAATGGTTGTAAGAGTCCAGGACTATCCATATTTTCATGCTTGTTCCCATAACAAGTGTTGCATTCCCTAATGTATTGTTTGATGTGTTTTTGCAACCTTTTTCAATAGAACAGACCCTTCTACAGTTTTAGAGGTCATTGTCATTCCTAAATATCCACCCATAGCTGAGTTATGGAACATGGAAATGAGCTTGTTTCTCAACTCTGTGTTCTTGCCTACTAGGGGTGATCATTTTCGGTTCGGTTCGGTTTTTATCAAAAAAAGTAACCAAACTGAAATTTTTTTTTGAAAAAAAACCGAAACCAAACCGAAACCGGGTCAAACCGACCGGTTTCGGTTCGGTTCAGTTTTTTAGGGCAAAAACCGGTTCAAACCAGTTTGGCTCGGTTTTTCTGGTTTTGGCTCGGTTTTTTTCGGTTTGTCTCGGTTTTGGCTCGGTTTTTCCAGTTTGGCTCAGTTTTGGCTCTGTTTGGCTCGGTTTTTTTTCAGTTTTTTGTCGGTTTCGGTTCGGTTCGGTTTTTTGTGGTTTGTTGCTTATAAAACCGAAACCGAACCGAACCGGCCGGTTTTTTCAAAAATATAATCGGTTTAATCGGTTTTTTTTGGGTTCGGTTTTTTCAATTATTTTTATTTCGGTTTTCTTGATTTAATCGATTTTCTGGTTTTTTTGCTCACCCCTATTGCCTACAATCACCTTTCCTTTTCTGTTGAGATGATCATTCACCCAGGTATAATGAGGATGAAAATTGGACGATAATTGTAAATCTTTAATAATAGCTTGGATAGTAGGATCTCCCTCATACGACTTCCTGATTTAACCCATTAAATTGGTTGAAATAGTAGAAATGGTTAGGGCATAGATTTCTTTACTGGGGATCTTGGAGAGGCATCAACTAGAATATTTTCCCTTCGTTATTTGTATTATATGTCATATTCATAACCTAAAATTTTGACCGGCTAAAGATGTTGCGCATGAGTTGTCATTTTCTGATGTAAAAGGTACTTTAGACTTGTATGATCAGTGCAAATCTTGAAGTGTTGTCTCTATAAATAGTGTTTCCATTTAGTAACAGTATGTAGGATGAACAATATTTCTCTCTCGTAGACTAACATTACTTATTGTTTTGGCCTCGAAAACTTGCTTATAAAAGCAATGTGATGTCCTTCTTGTATAAGGACTGCTCCTATCCCTGTCAATGACGCATATGTCTCCATTATAAATAGTTTGTTGAAGTCTGACAGAGTTAGGACTAAAGCACCGGTCATTAATTCTTTTAATTAATTGAATGCATTTGTGTCCTTCTTATTCCACCCTTTAATATCCTTCTTTAGTAGCTGAGTTAGTGGCTTACATATGTTGCCATAACCCTTAATAAACTTTTTATAGTAAATTGTTAACCTAAGGAATCCTCTTAGTTGCTTCAATTCTTTAGGCAATGGTCAGTCCATAATGGCTTGTATCTTGTGAGTATCAGTAAATACTCCTTGCTTTAAGATGATGTGGCCCAAATACTCTAGTTGCTTACTATAAAAGAAGCATTTACTAGCATTTGTCGTTAACTAGTGTCCTCTTAACAATTCAAGGACAGTAGTTAGGTGTTTGTAATGGTTAACAATGGTCTGCCTATACACCAATATATCATCAAATAATACCAAGAAAAACTTCCTTAGATGCTCCATGAAAATTTCATTCATTAGACTCTGAAATATGGCTGAAGCATTGGTTAGCCCGAAAAGCATAACCAAGAATTCGTAATTGTCACTATATGTTCTGAAAGTTGTCTTAAATTCTTCCCCTGGGGCCATTCAGATATGATGATAACCATATATGAGATCGATCTTGAAAAAAATAATAGCCCTTACTAATTCTTCTAGCAGCTCCTCAATTATGGGGATCTGGTACTTATCCTTAATAGTAAGCTTTTTCAAAGCTCTATAGTCTACGCATAATCTTTATGTGGAGTAATTTTTTTTGACAAGCATCACTAGGGAGGCAAATGGGTTGTTACTAGTTCTGATGATTTTAGCCTCCAACATCTTCTTCACCATACCCTCTATAGTGTCTTTCTGTAGGCCTAAATATCTGTAGGGTCACATATTTACTATCTCACTACCTTTCATCAGAGGAATCATGTGATTATGGGTTCTAGGTGATGGATACTCTGCAAGTGGGCATCCTCACTACTTTGGAACTGAGGTAGAGTAGCAAAGGATTCAATGACAAAACCATCATCCTCCTCTACCATCTGCAGGCTATATAAATTATAACCACTAGAGAACTTAGTTGTTCTAGTTCAATGGTTTGTCATTTGGATGGATTCTCCTCCTTAAGTAGTACCCTTTACCTTTGCCAATTAAATGACATCCACAAGTGTTTGTAATTAATCAATATGTATCTTAACATGGATAATCATTGTATATGCAACACCATCTTATAATTACTCTGCTCAATGATAAACACATCTGTCATGAAACTTATGCCCTGCATCTTCCACCCGAGTCCTTTGCATATGGACTTGCAAATCATCTTTTCACCATTAGTGATGCGAACCCCAGCGGAATTTAATAGAATTCGCAACCCCAAGATCAATTTAATCCAAGTTTGTTAAGATTTGAATGAGCTTATCACAATGAAAGACTTGCTCCAGGGCAACAAGACTATAAACCAACTCGGTCACAACGCCTACACCTGGAGACGAGCAAAGGAAGTATAAATTCACAACAAAGAATGGTCAATTATTTGAAAAGTTGAAAGTTCAATTAAGAACCAAGATTGAGCAACCAAAAGCCAGCTATAATGCTGAAAATTATAATTAAAAATCTGCCCTAAAATTATTCCTAAAGAGTATTTAAACTCCAAGCCAAAACTCTAGTTTCCCTAATAGGTCTCATATAAGCCCAATTTAAATAATAATCAACCCAAACTAAAACTAGCCCAAACTAATTAAAATAAACGAGTCTAAGACCCAAATAAAATGTCTCCTCTCAAAATAAATAAAGTTTGATAGCCCAACTAATTAAATAAGACAAGTTCGTTGTTTTCATATTTTGTCTTAATGAATTAGAAGGCGTGCTATATGCCGTTAGGAAGATATGAAAGTCTAGTTTCCAGATCAACTAGAATCATATCAAAATTCTATCTGTAGCTTCAGTTATGACCCAAAGAGTAACAAAAGGTCAAATTGTTCGAATCTAGTCTTCTTCTCCCAATCCTTGTGTAATGGTCTTGGTTCTACCAACAAGCCCTTCTTGAACATGAATTAGATTAATCAAGGCTTGCTCTTTATTATTACAAATCCTCTTGAAGTCCATCTTAGCCCATGTATCTTGAAGAAGTCCATTGAAAGCTTCTTTGAATTTCTTTGAACTTCTTTGCCCTAAGCCTAGTAACTGGACCAACTGGAACCTCCAATGGATCTTTTGATGGTTAGATCACATCAATTAGCTGTTTACACAATTATTGGCTTAATAGTAGTTAACTGAAACTAGAGTTTAAGGGCTACAACAGAATTGAGGAAGTTACGGGTGCTCTCTGAATCAATCAAAATGCATACTCTTGTTCTACCACCTTTCCATTTACTTTCATGGTATTGAGTCCCATTGTGCCTTCCAATGCATCCAGTGAGATGTGTGGTGTAAATTCCCTCGCATTGAATCCCTCTTCAGAAGCCTCTTCCTCTACGAATCCTTAATCCCCTTCTATTACACTTAGAGAATACAACCTTTTATTTCGACACCTGTGTCTAAGGATGAACTTTTCATCACATAAAAAAACACAGCCCTTCCAGCCTTATTTCTTCAAACTCTTGGTTTTTTGATAGATTTTATATGTTTAACAGGCGTTTTATAAATGTTATTGGAAGGGGTATTGTTCTCGTAGGCATGATTTGGTTTTATTATGGTAGTGTGCGGGATCATGAGTTTTTTATGGGATTTAGTGGAGGGGAGTGGGCATTCTAGTGAGGTTACGTGGAGCTGGAGGTAAAAAATCTTCTGGTGAAGTTGAGAGATTTCTTATAGGAAAAAGTGTTGGCTTGTAACCTGGCTAGATTATAAGCATGTTTAAAGGTTTTGGGTCTGAACATTTTCACTGTGTTTTTGATTTCTAAATCTAGAGCTCCTAAAAAGATAACCAGAGATTGTTTTTCACTAATCTTCGCCTTATTCCACAGGATATCAAAGTCCTGAATGTATTCCTCTAGGTCCCCAAGTTGTTTTAATTCCATCAACTCTTTAAGTAGATTATATTGCCCTCCAAACCTGTAACAAATAGCTTTCACATATTCTTTCCAAGTCGCCCTTTGGTTTCTTAAGCTCCTTAGAAAATTTTGATGCCAGTAAATAGTGATACCATCTAAATAATAGGATGCTATATGTAGTTTTTCAGAGTCAATAATGTCTTCAATCTTAAAATATTACGTGCACTTTTATAGCCACTGTGCATATCTTCTCCATTGAATGTTAGAAAAAAGTGTTTGGGTTTATGTACGTTATAGGATAATATTCTTTCTTGATCTGATCTAATCAAACTGACCTAGGAGTAGAGAACCTAAAATGAGTTTGGTTGGGTTCGGCTTGATTTGATCAAACTAACCTAGGAGCAATGAATCAAGCCCAAAAATGTGTTTGGTTTAAGTTTGGGTTTGACCTGGTCAAATCAATCTAATAGAAGATTTTGGGTTTGGTTTGACTATGGTCAAATCAACCCAACACTATTCAAACTAAGCCTCAATTTAGACTTGGTTTGACCATGGTCAAACTAATCCAATATTATTTGAACCAGGCCTAAAAATAGTCTCAGTTTGGGTTTGTTTTGACATGGTCAAATCAACTCAATACTATTTGAATTGAGCAAAAAAAAAGGGGCTTTATTTGACCTGGTTAAACCAAATCTAAGAGGAGATCTTGGATTCAACTTGACCTAGTCAAACATAACCCAAATTAGGCTTGATTCAACCATGGTCAAGCCGACCCAATGGTATTTGAATCGACCCTAAAAATAGGCTTGGTTCTTCTTTGTTTGACCTGGTTAAACCAAGCTAACATATTTTGCACAAATTCATATCATAATTTGCCTCTCGATTAATTTTTTTAACATTTTAATGAAAAATTGACTTGTGAAAAGTAATGTGAGAACCATACATTATAAAGTAAAGCATGCCAAACAAAATGATGCTTGACATGTGATCCGGCAAAATTATTGTTGGTAGATGTTACACAATTCATATGAGGTGGAGCTAAGTCTAGTCACAAGTGAAGTGGAGAGATAACAACATGAGACAATGCCAAGTGATTTGTTAGATGTGAACATTGTTTTTCTTATGTGAATAGTTTGAATACACTATAAAAACCTGTTTTTTTTTTGCACAATATATAAATTACCAATTTTAAAAATCTTCCTAACCTATTTACTTCTTTATTGAGGGTGATTTCTTCTCATGTAAGGAAGATTTTTTCTCTCATTATTTCTTTTTATTTTAAAAATGTCAAAGAAGGTTACTCGTTAGGTTAAATGAAACTTTGGTAATAGAGATCAAGCCAGTGAAAGTGGTGGATCCAATCCATCTATTCTCGAGGTGGTGGGAGGAATCCTTTTTCTAGGTCTATCAATTTATATCATTCTCACCAATTATCCATATGCTAGTACAGTTGACCTTAAATAAATTAAGATAAATATAAGAATTCCAACCCATTCTAAGGTTACGGTGCCTCTTTCTAATGATAAAATAAACAGAGTACATGTTGCTCCTAATAAGGAGTTAGAGATAACTTCTCCTTTATATATGTTTAAATTTATGTATTCATTGCCTTTGTGTGGTTTTGGGAAATAGGTTTTTGAATATTATAATTTATGTGTAAGTTAGTTACATCATAATGGCTAGATGTTATTGGTAGCCTTTGATAAGGATGTAACACTTAGGGGTCAAGTTTTTATTATAAGATTGTTTAGGTTTTGTTTTCCCTTATCATATTCCTCTAAGAGTAAGAAATATATGGCTTGGTTTTATACCTTTTTTACGAGAAGGAACCAACATTCTTTAAATGATATGTTTAAAGTTAAATCACTTTCAATTAAAAAAATAGAGATATGAGTGGGCAGAGGTTAGTTATAAGGGGTCGACAATCTCTCTAAGCAATATATATGGGTGTTCCTCAGTTTGGAATGTAGCTAGTGGAAATGACATAACTTCTCATCTAAGTCCTTGTGAGATGAATGTACTTAAAAATTTTTTTAGTAACCATCAATATCATATCTATCAGTTAGCTGAAGGATTATCTTTGACAAAAAGTTTATATGGTATGAATACTAACCATTTCTTGTATTTTCAAATTGTTCCAATCTTATGCTTATGTATTTTGTGTAATATTGTAAGTGGTACAAGAAACTCATAGAGAGCCCAAAAATATTCTTCCCCTTCAGGCTATTCTACATCAACAGGGGATGAGGAAGCGTCAAATGAGAAAGAACAGGAGAAAGAGAAGGATACCCAAAAGGAGGTTGAAGATTTTGAAAAGAAGGTTGAAATGGACGTCGAGCCTTCTAGATTAAATAAGAGGAAGAATCCTATAATGGATTCAACAGTGATTAGATATGCTTTTCACAAGAGAAGTAGAAAGAGTATTGATTCCAATACATCTTCTCTGAGTTCTTTTCTTAATCATGAACTGTGAGTACAAGCAAGTCATGTTTCAATTTTTAGTGATGTTGATTTACCTGATTCAGGACAAAGCAATACCATTATTGATATTAGTTCTGGTTTTATGGTGTTTACTAATGGTAGCTTTGGATTTATATCCTTTTCTCCAACTAAGGTAGGGAACCGACCTATTCTTCCATTGAATCTTGACAGTACAAAGAGGGCAGCTAATAGTGTTTTATTTAGATAAGCCTTGCCAGCTTTGGATCAATAGGACATATCAATACACTATTTTGCTAGGATGTCTTGATTTTCACGAGACATAGAGCAAGTTTGAGATTGTGGTTTATCCACTCATATCAGCTCCCAACTAAGAAATGCTTTTTAAAATTTCCAGGCGTCATCATCTATTATGAAGATACGAGAGGAAAAGAGAAATCAAATATATAACTTGTTAGCCAGCCCTCAGGGTGAGATCAATGTGCTGAAGGTTAGTTAGTAAAAAGACACATAAGAAATCAAAAGTTTAAAAACCTCTTACAACCTTGCATTTCAAGAAAGAGATCAATTTAATATGATCTTAAATCCATTTATGTATAAGTTATAGAGTATATAGGAGTGGTGGTGGAGTGTAAGAGCAAGATTGTTGAATCAGAGAAGGTTATTGAAGATAAACATAATTTACTGCTTGATATCGAATAGAGTTTTGATAAGACTCGAGTTGAATGTGAACACTGAAAGTCTGAAAACTTAAGCATCTGAATTCCCTTGGGAAAAATATTAAAGCCTTTTCAACTGTTTATCTTAGATCACCAGGGTATAATACTTTACTTAGAGATTAACTGATTAATGAAATGAAGAATCTTTATTTTTAAAACAAGGCTAAGAACCTTATTGTTGATTTCTCCCATATATTTATGGAGGTCTAAGACTTTGACACTCAACATCCTCATAAGGCTCAAGTTGATTCTCAAGGTCACTATCTTTTTTAATCTCCTCCAATTGATGTGGATGAGTAGAAGACCCCAAGATTTTTTTTATGATATTTTTTATTAATAAAAAAGAAAACTTATCGACTTTCAACATGCTTATAGTATTAAGAGAGGTAATAAATAATCAAGATCAATCATTAAACCAAAGCTTGGGTCTACCAAACCGAGGAGAATAATAATCATTGAGATAAATTAACTTGGAGAATATTTCAATTAATCAAGCCAAGAATAGACTCAATTAGGTTTGGAAAAATCCAAATTAAAGAAGTATAGAGAAAATGTAAATAAGTGATAACTTGGAGAAAATAACTTGAATTCGATTAGCCAAGGCAAATCAGGCCTATTTTGTGAAAAACTGCTAAATTATAATATGAGTAAAATAAATAAAGTACCGAATAGATTAAATAAAAGGATTTCAAGTATTGTAATTGGATACAAAAGAATAAAATATAAGATGTTATGGTGTGAATTAAGTAAAAAGAAGAGTTGAGTGACAAAAATAAAAATGAGAAGAAATGAGGGCCATAGTGTAAATAGGTAAAAGTTAGACTATAAATGCTCCATTTTTTTTCTCTTTTGGTCGTGAGCTTGAAACAAAGAGAGGAGGGAAGAATTGTGTGATTTTTCTACTTAAATTCTCATTGATTTCACTAATTAAAGTGAGTAATTAAAGTGATTAACTTAATTAAACATCAAGAGGGGGTGATTTTAAGGTGGTGAATGCATTGGAGGAAGGATTTCAAGCTAGGGTTTGAAGAGGGAGAAGAAGAAAACTTGATTTTTCCTGCATTCTTTCCTTAAATCCTTATCAAAGTGAGGTAAATAACATGCTCCAAATGATTAATTTATTTAATTTTATGTTTGATGAAGGATTATGCAAAATTATGATTATGTGAAGTTGTGGATTTATGTTCTAATTTATAGGAATAATACAAATTATATTTGAACCATGTTAGAAAGCATGAATTATGATTGGGTAAGTGTTTAATTTTAAATAAAAAAAACAAAAATTATTTTCCCAATTTTAATTGAATATTTGGCCAAAAGAGGAATAATTTAGGGGATTTGAGGTTTAATACAATTGTTTGGAAAATATGAAAAGATAAAGGTTTATAAGTGTTATTATATGAATGGAGTAAAGAATTTTTTAAAGAGAAAAGAAAAATCTTCACTTCCTTCCCTAGGTTATTTTCGACTAAATGGAGAAGAAAAATTAGAGAATGGAGTTCTAATAATATTATTAAGGAATCTTGCCAAATTGAAGATAATTGATGTTGATAGGTTAAATTGAATAGAAACTTTTGTGAAAAAAATAAGTAAATGTTTCAAAAAAAAAAGGGGGGTTTATCCTCTTTGAATTAAAAGTCAATTAAGCTTAAATAAGGGTGTTGGATTTAATCAAAAAATATATAATGGGTATTAGAATTTTACCAGTTCGAATGAATGAATAATGACAAAGTAATTTTTGTTGGTACAGAGGAGGCCGCAAGACTTAATCAGCAACAAGGGACCTCTTCACGCGCACAGACACCAGGTAAGTGTTCGAGACCTTGGAGCAATTAATTAATTTATATTTTTTTATTGTAGAAGTAATTTTATAGATTGTAAATTCTAGTGTTGGTTATTAGAAATAATATCATGTTGAATGGGCAAACCTTGAAGATTATTTCCTGGTTACTGCAAATAATTCCCTAGTGAATGGGCAAGCATTGAAAATTATTTCCTAGTTACTGTAAATAATGCCATATTGAATGGGCAAGCCTTGAAGATTATTTCCTGATTATTGGAATTTATGCATGGTTGAATGGCCATGTTAAGAAAATTAATTTACAAATTAATGGGATAATCACTCGATGTAAAATAGATTAATTATAAAATTTTGAAGTTAAATATGTTGGTTTGTTTGAGACACTCTTGATATTTTTATTTTAGTAGATTTATTTCTATGTCTAGAAGAGAATTTATGAAATTAGAAATTTTAAAAAGAAAATAAGACAATTTATTTGATGATATGAAAGTCACTTTAATGTATATGAATAGTTAGTCCTTAATCAATTACTTATTTAAATGTGTAATTTTTTAATCATGTTTAATGCGATTATGTTTTTAGATACATCTCACCCTTGATCTGGAAAGTAGATGCTTGGATAAATAATTTTGTTATGTGATTAATGTAATTGAAAGAACTAATATTTTGTTGTAATAACTGGAGAAGGGTTTGAGGAGAGACAAGGAGAGGATCCATTAGAGGATACTGCTTCTCATATGCCCCTAGAGCCTCAGCAGTCATGACTAGGAGAGTCGACTGGACTCATTTGTGGCATCGACTTGAGACAAATTGAGGGGTTACAACTCGAGGGTTCAGACCAGCAGAGACAGGAAGTCGTGCCTCCAGCTATGGCTCCAGATACGACTCTAACACCTGCAACAGTTCCTACACTACATGCCGACCCTTTGTTCATAGCTCAGACAGTGAGAGCAGTGATTGAGGCAATGCCTGGTGCCTCAGCCCTGACAATCCTAATAGCTTCGGCAGTACAAACAGCTTCAGCGGCTACAACAAAAGCTGATAACATGGTCACATTAGTGCGAATTGTAAAAAGCATAAGAGAACTTGGGTGCAGGCCTTTTTTAGGTGAACCAGACGCCGAGATAGCAGGAAGATGGCTTCGTATAATTGAGGATACTCTAGATCAAATGCAGGTAATAGAGGGCTTGCGAGTGAACTGTGCCGCTCATTTGCTTTCTGATAGGGCACGATCTTGGTGGGATACAGTGAGATCGAGAAGACCCACAGGATCCTGGACTTGGGTTGAGTTTAAAATGCAGTTTGAACATCAGTTTTACTCCTTCTATCATCGAAAAATTAAGGAACATGAGTTTCTGGCCTTGAGGTAAGGAGACATGTCTGTACTTGATTATGAGATAAGGTTTATTGACCTCTCCATGTTTGCCTCGCATTATGTCGCTGGTGAGCAGTATAGGGTGGAAATGTTGAAGGATGGCTTGCAGTAAGAGTTGAGACAAGGGTTGATTGCAATTAAGTTTGAGACCACTAGAGATCTTGTTAAAGTAGCAGAGGCCCTAGAAGCTTGTATGAAAGAGGGCCACATGGTCTAGGTAAACGAAATGATATAGAGTACACCCATAACATACCTCTTTTCTAAAAAAAGGGGGAAAGGACAATACAACCAGTTTAAAAAGGTGGGAGGTACATCAGTTGCATTAGTTCAGACTACTGAGGTGGGGTCGACAAGAGGACAACCAAACCTCAAGGGTAATTTTTCTAGATGGGTGTTAGAGTAGAGAACGATCACTTATCCTTTATGTGTTCAATGTGGGCAAAGGCATCAAGGGGACTGTTCTGCAACACCAAGGTGGTGTTATATATGCTGAGGGGAACACATATGGAGGGACTGCTCGCACTTAAATCGAGGCTATTATTATTGCGGGGGTCAAGGGCACTTTTAAAGAAATTGTCTCCATAGGACTGAAATCACCTAAAATGAGCAGCAAGCTTAGAGTCAGCAGCAGTCCACTACTGTGAATAGACAAGCCAGGCAGGTTTTGTCAGGGGCCAGCGATAGTAGAAGCCGAAATCATGCTTAGGGTGACAGAATACCGAGGGGGGGCGAACCCAAGGTAGAGTATACTACATGACCCAAGACGAGACCAGGGCCGCTTCTGACGTAGTGACATGTACATTGCAGTTAAATTCTCTGTCTGTTCATGTATTGTTAGATTTGGGTGCCGCACACTCATTTGTTGTAAATAAACTTGTGGGGGGGGATTAGGGAGAAATCCTTGTAGAATAGAAAATGAGTTTATTATAAGCACTCCATTAAGTGAAATTGTGAATGATCAGTTGATCATATGTATAAGGGGGTCTAGATTAATATAGGTGGTTGTGAGTAAAAAGTAGATTTATTATCACTAGAATTACATGATTTTGATGTCATCTTGGGAATGGACTGGCTAAGTATGAATAAAGCTCAAATGGACTATTTCACAAAAACAGTAACTCTTCAAGGGTCCGATGGTAAAAAGATAGTGTTTAGGGGGGGAGAAATGCCATCCCAAACTGTATTATCTCAGCTATGGCCACTAGAAAAATGATAAACAAGGATGTGAGGCTTACCTTACCTATTCTTAGAGACCAAAATGAGAGATATTCAAGTGTTAAATGTTCCAATAGTAAGGGACTTTCATGATGTATTTTCGGATGAACTGCCGGTAGTCCCCCGGAGAGAGAAGTGGAGGTCACTATTGATGTACTGCCTGGTACGTCTCTGATAACCCAATCACAATGTAGGATGGCGTCAGCCGAGTTGGCCGAACTGAAGATCTAACTATAGGAATTACTAAATAAAAGGTTTATTCGTCCGAGTAATTCACCCTGGGAGCTCCTATACTATTTGTGAAGAAAAAGAATAGGACCTTTAAGCTTTGTATAGATTATGGGCAGTTGAACAAAGTAACAATAAAGAACAAATATCCGCTCACGCGGATAGATGATTTGTTTGATCAGCTAAAAGGGGCAAGACTGTTTTCAAAAATAGATCTGAGGTCGGGATACTATCAGTTGAGGATTAAGGAACTAGATGTAGCAAAAACCACATTCAAAACTCAGTATGGACATTACAAGTTCTTAGTAATGTTGTTTGGGCTAACAAATGCACCGGTTGTGTTCATGGATTTGATGAACAGGGTCTTCCAACCATACTTAGACAAGTTTGTGGTGGTATTTTTAGACGACATCCTAGTTTATTCAAAGTCATATTTAGAGCATGAACAACATTTGAGGCAAGTATTGATGACCTTAAAAGAGCATCGGCTATATGCCAAACTTAGCAAGTGTGAATTCTGGCTGAAGGAAATGATTTTTCTAGGACATATTATATCAGCTGAAGGCGGTGGATCCTAGAAAAGTTGAAGCAGTATTGAAATGGGAAAGACCTACCAATAACATTAAATTCGTAGTTTTCTTGGATTAACAAAGTACTATCAAAGATTTATCGATGGGTTTTCTACCATAGCTATTCCCATGACTCGGTTGATTAAAAAAGAGACAAAGTGGGAGTGGACTCAGGAATGCGAAGAAAGCTTCCAAGAACTGAAAAAAAGACCCACCACTGCACCAGTGTTACCACTCCCATCAGGAACCAAAGGATTAATGGTCTATAGTGATGCATCGAAGAAGGGACTAAGGTGTGTATTAATACAACATGGTAAAGTAATTGCGTATGCCTCAAGATAGTTAAAGGCTCACGAGATCAATTACCTGGTGTATGATTTAGAATTAGCCACTGTGGTGTTTGCCTTAAGAGTATGGAGGCACTATTTATATGGGTCTCGGGTTCAGATATTCACGGATCATAAGAGTTTGAGTTATCTAATGACGCAGAAGGAATTGAATATGTGGCAAAGAAGCTGGGTGGAATTGATAAAGGATTATGATTGTGTAATTGATTATCATCTAGGGAGAGCAAATATAGTCGCAGATGCTCTTAGTAGCAAGGTTAAAATAGTGGATGCTTAGTGGGAGGATTGAGATGAAAAAGAATTGCTAGAATTAAGAAAGATTGATGCCCAAGTAGAGGAGGGACCAGATGAGTCATTAGTGGCCCAATTAAGAGTAAGGTTAACACTCCGGGACATGGTACTAGAAGCTCAGCAATAAGATCTGAAAGTTTGTAAGATAAGAGAAAAGGTGAGGTTAGGAATCGAGATGTTGTTCCAAATTCAAAAGGATGGAATGGTAGTCCTTGGAAGACGAATGTACTTACCAGATGATCAAACGCTGAAAATGAAAGTTTTACATGAGGCCCACAAGTCTAGACTTGCAACACACCCTGGAAGTACTAAAATGTACCGGGATTTAAAAGATTTTTATTGGTGGTCGAACATGAAGAAAGAAGTGGCTAAATATGTGGCAAAGTGTGGGATTTGCCAACAAGTAAAGGTGGAACGCCAAAAACCAGCTAAGTTTTTACAACCATTATCGATACCTGAGTGGAAGTGGGAAAATATCACGATGGACTTTGTATCTGGATTACCGAGAGGAAAAAAAAGAAGCGATGCTATTTGGGTCATTGTGGACCGATTGACTAAATCTGCACTCTTTTTGGCAATGAAAATGACAGACTCAGTGGAGAAATTAACAAAATTGTACGTGAATGAAGTTGTAAGGTTACATGGTGTGCCATTGTCAATAGTTTCAGATCGAGATCCAAGGTTTACCTCTCGATTATGACCAAGTGTTCAACAGGCTCTCGGAACGAAGTTGAGTTTAAGCACAACTTTTCATCCTTAGAATAATGGTCAATTTGAGAGGACTATTCAAATATTAGAGGATTTACTAAGAGCCTGTATATTGGAGTTCAAAGGAAATTGGGAAGATCATCTACCATTAGTAGAATTTACTTACAACAACAGCGACCAGGCTACAATAGGAATGGCTCCCTATGAAGCCGAAAGCCAATATGCTGGGAAAAAGTAGAGGATAGACAACTAATTGCACTAGAGCTAGTACAGATTACCTTTGAAAAGATAAAGATCATAAGGAATAGAATGAAAGCGGTCCAGGATAGGCAGAAGAGTTATGTGGATAATATGAGAAGACCCAGGAGTTTGAAATTGGTGATTTGAAAGTCACCCCGTGGAAACAGGTGTTAAGATTCGGCTTGAAAAGGAAATTGACGCCGAGGTACATTGGCCTTTTGAGGTCACCAAAAGGATTGGGCATGTGGCTTACAAATTGGCTCCACCTCCACATCTGGCTAAAATCCATGATGTGTTTTATGTCTCTCTATTAAGAAAGGCTGAAGTGGATCCATCTCGGGTCTTGCCTCAAATTTCTTTGGAAATTGATGAGAATTTAACATTGGAAATAAAGCCAATGAAAGTCTTATAGATTATAGTGTGAAGGAATTGAAAAATAAAAAGATTCCAATTATTAAGATATTGTGGAGGAATTCCCAAATCGAGGAGGTGACTTGGGAAATAGAATCTCAAATGAGACAAAACACCCCAAATTATTTCTAGATTCAAGTACGAGGTTCAATTTTGAGGACAAAATTTCTTTTTAGGGGAGGAGAATGTGAAAACCCGCTAAATTATAATCTAAGTAAAATAAATAAAGTACCGAATAGATTAAATAAAAGGATTTCAAGTATTTTAATTTGATACAATAGAATAAAATATAAGATGTTATGGTGTGAATTAAGTAAAAAGAAGAGTCGAGTGACAAAAATAGAACTGAGAAGAAATGAGGGCCATAGTGTAAATAGGTAAAAATTAGACTATAAATGCTCTATTTTTTCTCTTTTAGCCGTGAGCCTGGAACAAAGAAAGGGGAAAAGAATTGTGTGATTTTTCTATTTAAATTCTCATTGATTTCACTAATTAAAGTGATTAATTAGAGTGATTAACTTAATTAAACATCAAGAGAGGGTGATTTTAAGGTGATGAGTGAATTGGGGGAAGGATTTCAAGCTAGGGTTTGAAGAGGGAGAAGAAGAAAACTTGATTTTTCTTACATTCTTTCCTTAAATCTTTATCAAAGTGAGGTAAATAACATGCTCCAAATGATTAATTCTTTTAATTTTATGTTTGATGAAGGATTATACAAAATTATGATTATGTAAAGTTGTGGATTTATGTTCTAATTTATAGGAATAATGCAAATTATGTTTGAACCATGTTAGAAAGCATGAATTATGATTGGGTAAGTTTTTAATTTTAAATAAAAGAAACAAAAATTATTTTCCCCCATTTTAATTGAATATTTGGCCAAAAAAGGAATAATTTAGGGGATTTGAGGTTTAATACAATTGTTTGGAAAATATGAGAAGATAAAGGTTTATAAGTGTTATTATATGAATGGAGAAAGAATTTTTCAATGAGAAAAGAAAAATCTTTACTTCCTTCCGTAGATTATTTTCGGCTAAATGGAGAAGAAAAATTAAAGAATGAAGTTCTAATAATATTATTGAGGAATCTTGTCAAATTGAAGACAATTGATGTTGATAGGTTAAATTGAATAGGGACTTTTGTGAAAAAAATAAGTAAATGTTTCAAAAAAGGATGGTTTTATTCTCCTTGAATTAAAAGTCAATTAAACTTAATTAAATGTGTTGGATTTAATCAAAGAATATGTAATAGGTATTAGAATTTTACCGGTTCAAATAAATGAACTATGACAAAGTAATTTTTGTTGGCACAGAGGAAGCCGCAAACTTAATCAGCAACAAGTAACCTCTTCACGTGCACATACACCAGGTAGGTATTCGACACCTTAAAGCAATTAATTAGTTTATTTTTTTTATTATAGAAGGAATTATATAGATTGTAAATTCTAGTATTGATTACTAAAAATAATGCCATGTTGAATGGACAAGTCTTGAAGATTATTTCCTGGTTACTAAAAATAATATCATGGTAAATGGACAAACTTTAAAAATTAATTTCTAATTACTAGAAATAATATCATATTAAATGAGAAAGTCTTTGAAAATTATTTCCAGAATAACGCAGTGCACAAGCTAAAGATAGTTGTGAAAAATCCTCTCCTTGGAAATCTTGTCTTGAAAACAGATTTTGATTT